>ERZ779737.617-NODE-617-length-32097-cov-6.122121_pt1 | contig 32097 bp, 22 predicted proteins | sample MGYA00511889_ERZ779737 | MGnify/ENA primary metagenome ERZ779737 (study PRJEB29588, sample SAMEA2163575) | human gut metagenome | biome: human gut; feature: human-associated habitat; material: faeces | place: Denmark | collected 2008/2010 ... | reverse complement strand
AATCCGCATCCATACAATAGCTTCGGAAACGGTTCGGCCATGCGGGTGAGCCCCGTTGGGCTGTATGCCAACTCGCTTGAAGAAGCACTGGAACTGGCACGCATCACGGCTTCGGTCACGCACAATCATCCCGAAGGAATCAAAGGTGCCCAGGCTACGGCACTCTGCATCTTTCTGGCCCGGAACGGGAAAAGCAAGGAGGACATAAAAAATACCGTCGAAGCAAAATTCGGCTACAACCTGAACTTCACCTGCGACGGCATTCGTGATACCTATCAATGGGATGCCACCTGCCAAGGTACTGTGCCCCAGGCCATCCGCGCCTTTCTGGACGGAATGGACTTTGAGGACTGTGTGCGTACGGCCATCTCACTAGGTGGCGACAGCGACACACTGGCCTGCATCACGGGCAGCATTGCCGAAGCATTCTACGGCATTCCCCCTACCCAGCGCATGCAAACCATGCTCTACCTATCGACGCATTTCCAGCAGATAGTGACGGAATTTGAAGGAAAATTCGGAGCGGGTATCCGCTAAAATTCATTCCTCCCCAAAACGCAAGTGCATTTCACACAAAACGCCTTTGCGTTTTACCCAAAAACGTAAGTGCGTTTTGAGGAAAACGTAAAGGCGTTTGCATCCAAACGTCGAAGCGTTTTTTCGGCAAAGGCTTTTTTATCCCTCAATTTCACTCAGTTCCAGCCAGCGCATGGTCTTCTCGTCCAGCTCGTCATTGAGCAGAGGCAGACGCTTGGACTTCTCGGTCAGTTCGTCCACGCTGAGTGTACCGCTGCACAAGGCTTCTTCTATCTGTTTCTTTTCTTCCTCCAGTGCGGCAATCTCTTTTTCCAGCTGTTCGAATTCCTTCCGTTCCTTGAAGGTCATGCGGCGCTTGTCGTTCAGGCGGACACGCTGCGTTTTTTCTTCCTTGGGTTTGGCTGCTTCCTTCTCGTGTTCTGCCTTGGCCAGCTTCCAGTCGCGGTAGTCAGAATAGTTGCCGGGGAAATCGCGGATGTCGCCCTGCCCTTTGAATACCAGCAGATGGTCTACTACCTTGTCCATGAAGTAGCGGTCGTGGCTCACCACGATGACACATCCCTTGAAGTTCTGCAGGTATTCTTCCAGCACTTGCAGAGTCACGATGTCCAGGTCGTTGGTCGGCTCGTCCAGCACCAGGAAGTTCGGGTTCCGCATCAGTACCGTACAGAGGTACAACCGGCGGCGTTCTCCCCCACTCAACTTGTACACATAGCTGTGCTGCGTTTCGGGCGTAAAGAGGAAATGCTGCAGGAACTGTGAAGCCGTCAGCCGTTTGCCGTTGCCCAGCTCAATGACCTCGGCGATGTCCGTAATCACGTCAATCACCTTCATCTGTTCGTTAAACTGAAGTCCCTCTTGCGAGTAGTAGCCGAAGCGCACTGTCTCACCGATGTCCAGCGTACCGCTGTCGGGTTTCTCCAGTCCCATCAGAATCTTGATGAAGGTAGATTTACCCGTACCGTTGTTGCCCACGATACCCATCTTCTCGTAGCGGGCAAAAATGTAGGAGAAATCATCCAGAATCTTCAGGTCGCCGAAACGCTTGCACAGGTGGTCGGCCTCGAAAATCTTGGAACCGATGTACGAAGCCTTGACATCCAGTTTCACGTTTGCGTCGTACGTGCGCTGTTTGGCCACCTTCTCCAGTTCATAGAAGGCTTCTTCGCGGTAACGGGCTTTGTGGCCGCGTGCCTGCGGCATACGGCGCATCCATTCCAGCTCTGTGCGATACAGGTTGTTGGCACGGGCAATCTCCGCATTGGTCGCTTCGATGCGTTCTTGACGTTTCTCCAAGTAGTAGCTGTAGTTTCCTTTGTAGGAATACAACTGACGGTTGTCTATTTCAATGATTTCCGAGCACACACGGTCCAGAAAATAGCGGTCGTGTGTCACCATGAGCAAGCTCAGGCTGCCACGGTTCAGGTACTCTTCCAGCCATTCCGTCATGTCCAGATCGAGGTGGTTGGTCGGCTCGTCCAGAATCAGCAAATCCGGTTCGGTAATCAGGATGTTGGCCAGTGCCACGCGCTTCAACTGCCCGCCGGACAGATGTCCGATTTTCTGGGAGAAGTCGCGGATTTTCAGTTGCGAAAGAATCTGCTTGGCACGTCGTTCATAGTCCCAGGCCTTTTCGTGCTCCATCCGCACCAGCAGTTCATCCATGCCGGGATTGCCGGGTGTTTCCATGCACCGTTCATACTCCTTAATCAGCTCTACGGTAGAGTTGCCGTGATAAAAGCAGGCCTCGAGCACCGTCAGCTCTTCAGGATATTTCGGGCTTTGTTCCAGATAGCCCACGCGCAAATCGCGGCGGAAGGTGATTTTTCCTTCGTCGTAGCCTTCCTTACCGGCCAGGATATTCAGCAAGGTGGTTTTTCCCGATCCGTTCTTGGCTATCAGTCCGATGCGCTGTCCTTCTGCAATGCCGAAAGATATGCCGTTAAAAAGGACCAAGTCGCCGAACGACTTGGTCAGGTTTTCTACTTGTAAATATGGAGTCATAATCTAATTCGTAGCTGCTAAAAATAGGATGCGGGCGGATTAGTCCATCACCGCTTCCACTTCGTTCTTTATCCGTTCGAATTCCGCTTTCAGGTCGCACGGCTGTCCGCTTTTCGCCTTGTCCCATATCAGGGAAATCGGGTTGACCATTACTTTTGAATCGCGGAAACGCAATGCCGGAGATTCTTTCTGTCCGTCGATGACCGTTACCCATTCCATGCCGTCCATCTCGTTGACCAGAATCACGCCGAATGCCGTGCCGAAGCTTTCCCACGCCTGACGCTGTTTGGGGTTGAAACGTCCGCTATCGATTACTTTCTGCAAGTTTTCCAAGTCGGCCGCCGTTCCGGTAAAGTCCTTGGTCAGTTGTTTTTTCACTGTAGAAACAGCCCAGTCATAGTTTTCGTTTATCTGGTTGATTTCCAGGATACGGACCGGAATCACTTCCTTCACCGGCTTGTCGGATGCATTGCGCACCTTCAGGGAAGCTACGATAGCTTCACCAGCCTTAGGACTCTCGCCCTTGGCTACGGTGAACGAGCACTCCACGGAGATTTCTCCCCGACCGGTTACCCAGATGTGGGTGGTGTACCACACACCATTCTCCTGAAAGCTTTCGGAAGAATAGACACAGTCCCATGAACCGACTTTCACCTTCTTGGCCCCGCGTACCTGATGCAGCTCGTCTTCCAGACATTCGTTGGCATAGGCTGACGAATTGCCCCGATAGGCAGAAATACGGAAGTTTCCGGTCCATTTGTCAGGGTTGTAAAACAGAAAGCAGTCTTCCGAATCTTCAAACTCGCACCAGTTGTCGGGATATTCCAGTGAAAACCAGGAACCCGGAGAAATGTACTTTTTCATAACGTTTTTTGTTTTTAGTATTAGAGATAAAGGTTTATTTCAGCGGAAGAATCTCAATCCAATAATCGTCCGGGTCATTGATGAAATACAGTCCCATCTGTTCATTCTCGAAGCATACACAGCCCATTTCCTTGTGGAACTTACGTACTTCATCGTAGTCGTCTGCCACACGGAGACAAAGATGGCTTTCGTTTTCTCCCAGTTCGTAGGCATCCGTATGGTCGCGCAGCCAGGTCAGTTCCAGTGAGAAACCCGTGCATCCGTCGGTAAGGTACACCAGAATGAAAGAGCCGTCGGCCGCTTCCTTGCGGTGAGACTCATGCAGTCCGAGCGCCTTTTCGTAGAATTGGATACTTTTTTCAAGATTAGTTACGTTGATATTGAAGTGGTCAAATCTTCCTTTTATTTCCATTGTTTTTTTATTTTAAGTTGATATAGTGGTCTAAGTTCAATGTTTCGCCGCGACGGACAGGAGTAAGAACCTGAGTTCCTTCCGATGCAGCCAAAGGTGCAAAGGCTGAAGCCTTCTCAAAAGCTTCGTCGAAGTGCATCGGTACAAATATAGTCGTTTTTATCCGTTTCACAAATTGTAAAGGCCCTCGCATGTATTCCTTTCCTAAACGAGGATCGACCGGAAACAGCACGACATCCATTTTCTCCTTGCAGACGGCAATGTCTTCCAGCTCACGAAGGAAAAAAGCTTCGTCACGTTTCCATTCCTCCTCCGGACTTTCGTCCATCCAGTGCCAGTTGTTCAGATCGCCGGCATGGAATACGGTAGCTCCTTCCGGGGTTTGGACTACAAAAGAGATGCCTACGTCCGTCGAGCCAAAAGCCCGCACGGTGAGATGTTCGTCACGATAGGTGTCTCCTTTCGCCAGTGTATGGAAGTTCCCGTTTTCTTTGTCTCGGGCAGAAAGAGGAATGTCGGTTGAAAGCAAATAGACGATGTCAGGCCGAAGCGCTTTCCAGGAGAGTATCTGCCGGTTAAAGTGGTCGGCATGCGCATGGCTGGAAAACACATACAACCGTCCTTCACGTGAAAGAAGCTGTTCGTGCACGATGCCTTTGTCGGCCGACACGGAGTCTTCGAAATAGTCGAAAATAAGTGTGTAACCTTCTCCCAGCAGGGCGAAGCCGCTATGATAAAGATAAATCAGTTTCATGAGATTGAGGTCTTATTTGGCCGCAATGGGCTGCACATACGCGCGGGTGGCCTTGTCTATCTCCAGGAACATGTAGTTCACTTTGCCCGAATGAATCAGATCCTTGTGTTCGTTGTAAATGCGGGTAGCATATTCCTTGGATTTCTCAAACATGAACTTTGATACGCTTTCCTGCGATTTTCCCGCCATTGTGGAGTCGAGTTTCTCTTCCGGGAAGAAGTCATCCAGGTTCACGTCGCCAATCATGGACGTTTCCAGGAAATGAATCTCCTGGTGCAAACGGTCGGTGTAATAACCCACGAACATGTGGCCCGGCACACGTACCAGAATCGGATTGATGTTGATGGCTTTCAGCAAGGAAGCAAACAGTACGCTTCCGTCCACACAGTTAATCTGTGCTGACTGCAGGGCATCGTCGAAGGTACGTACACGTTGGGTAAAGACCACGTTGGACGACAGGCTGCTGTTGCTGATGGAGCTGTATTTGAACCCCCTTTTCTGCAAGACATACCACAAGGCGTACACCTGCTTGTCTACGACTTTCGGGTCCTTGCTCTGGTATCCCCAGAAACGGTTGACAATGCGTGAATCCAGTGCCTCGCGCAGCACCTGGCTGATGTTGGGATTGTCTTCGTTGACGTAGGCCGCAAAGAAATCGCCTGTGTCGTGAAATTTCATTTTGCTGTCGATGTAGCCTAACAGGCATTCGTTGATGCTGCGTACGGAATACGTGTGCACAGCCGAATATGTCCGGTTGTTATTCACCTTTGCTTGTATGGACACGGTAACAGGCATGGCCTGAGTATTTTCCAGCAGGGCCTGATAATTCCATATCACATCCGGGAAAACCAGGTATTCCTTTCCTGATTCCGGCAGAATGAATTCAGAAACCGAATGAGCGAAGAAAGGAGTCTCTGCTAATTCTATGTGAAGTTTGCTGTTGGCATGCGGACTACGTATCTTAATGCCGATACACGATTTGGGGTTTCCCAGATAGGTACTGTCGGCCGGCACAATCAGCTGTGCATCGGTCGTAGCCGTAGACAGGATGGTGACCGGAAAGATATTTCCTCCTAGTTCGTCGGTAATTTCCAGTCCGGACGAGAAAGGTTCGTATCTGTAAATATATAAAACCGAAGCCGTTACTGTCAGAATAGCCAGTATGAAAGTGGCCAGCTTCCATTTATTCTCTCCCCAAATTGTACGCATGTTCAGTTGCATTGTCACAAAATTTCCTGTTAAACAAATTGGGAGCAGACCACAAAGGCATTTCCCTTACGGCCTGCTTCCTTTACGGTTATCTTACCGCAATACTTTCAATTTCTACCAGCACTCCTTTCGGCAAAGCTTTGACAGCTACCGCAGAACGAGCAGGATAATCGCCTTCGAAATACTTGGCATATACGGCATTCATTTCACCGAACAGTGCCATATCTGCCAGGAATACAGTGGTTTTTACCATATTGGCAGTTGTCAGTCCGGCTTCAGCAAGTACATTCTTGATATTTTCGAATACCTGAGTAGTCTGTTCAGTGATTCCACCTTCTACCACTTCGCCTGTAGCCGGATTTACCGGAATCTGGCCCGACAAGAATACCATGCCGTTTACTTCTACTGCCTGGCTGTAAGGACCGATGGCAGCAGGAGCCTTTTCTGTAAAAATTACTTTTTTCATAAGCGTTAATGTGTCAATTAAATTGTATTTTCAACGCTAAATTAGCACAATTCTTTTAATCCGTGGACAGAAACCGTAAAAAAAGTCCGCATTTATTCGTGTTTATAACAAAAAACACTTACTTTTGTACTCGCAATAATGCAAAAAGGTAGTTGGAAACGTGTTTCGTATCCAATCCGAATTCAATAAAAAACAATCAAAAATCATTGATAATTCAAATGTGTGAAAGAGGAAAGAGACCTCTGAACGGTTTGTCATGCTTCACACACCCAATATTAATAATTCATTTAACCTATTTATGTACAATATCATTCAATTAAACGACAAAAATTTGTCTGAATTGCAGCAGATTGCCAAAGAGTTGGGTCTGAAAAAGGTCGATTCACTGAAGAAAGAAGAGCTGGTGTATCGTATTCTGGATGAGCAGGCAATTGTCGGTGCGACAAAAAAAGTGGCCGCACAGCAAAACAACGAAGAACGCAAGGAAGGACAGCCACGTAAGCGCTCGCGCATCAGTATAAAGAAAGAAGGGGACAAAGTATACACGGCTACCAAAGACAAAGCACAGAAGTTGGAGGCCAATACTCCTGCCCTTCCAGCACCGACTCCTTTGTTCAAGGAAATTCCTGCATTGCCGGAGCAAACTGAAACTGTTGCACCGGTTGCAGAGAAAACAGCTCAGACGGAAGTTGTTGCTGCTCCTGCCACTGAAGAAAAGCCCAAAGCCAAGCGTGGACGTAAGCCGGGTTCGAAAAATAAATCTACTCTGGCAAAAGAAGCACAGGAAGCCGCTGAAAATAAACCCGCTGAGGTTGCTGCCAAGCCGGCTCCGCTTCCCATCGATGATGACGACATGGAACTTCCACCGCTCGACTTGAATAATAACGATTTCATTCCTATCGAAGATCTTCCGTCAGAGAAATTTGAAATACCTTCTGAATTGCTGGGTAAATTTGAGGCTACCAAAATGGAGGCGCCTGTAATGCCGGCTAAAGAGCCAAAACAGAAAAATCAGCAGCGTCAGGCTCGACAGAATAATCGCAATAACCGTCCTAATAACAACAATAATAATAACAATAATCAGGGAAAGGACAACAATCCGCAGCCTGCTGCTAACCAGAACACGCCAGAGCAACCCTCTTCTTCTTCTACCGAAACTCCTGCCAATAATACTCCGGCACCAGCTCCCAAACCGGTAGAAAAAGTCTACGATTTTGATGATATTCTTCAAGGTACCGGCGTACTGGAAATCATGCCCGACGGATATGGATTCCTCCGCTCTTCAGATTATAACTATCTTTCTTCACCTGATGACATTTATGTGTCACAGTCACAAATCAAGCTGCTCGGCTTGAAAACCGGTGACGTGGTAGAAGGTACTATCCGTCCGCCTAAAGAAGGCGAAAAATATTTCCCGCTGGTAAAGGTTTCTAAAATTAACGGACTTGACCCTGCTTTGGTGCGCGACCGCATTCCGTTCGATCACCTTACTCCACTCTTCCCCGATGAGAAATTCAAATTGTGCAAAGGATATAACGACAACCTGTCGGCTCGTGTCGTTGATTTGTTTGCACCTATCGGAAAAGGACAGCGTGCGCTGATTGTGGCACAGCCTAAGACCGGTAAGACTATCTTGATGAAGGATATTGCCAATGCCATTGCAGCCAATCATCCGGAAGTGTATATGATTATGCTGCTCATCGATGAACGTCCGGAAGAAGTAACCGATATGGCTCGCAGCGTAAAAGCTGAAGTAATCGCTTCTACCTTCGACGAACCAGCAGAGCGTCACGTGAAAATAGCCGGCATTGTGTTGGAAAAAGCCAAACGTATGGTAGAATGCGGACACGATGTCGTAATCTTCCTGGACTCTATCACTCGTCTGGCTCGTGCCTACAATACGGTTTCTCCGGCATCTGGTAAGGTACTTTCCGGTGGTGTGGATGCCAATGCGTTGCACAAACCCAAACGTTTCTTCGGTGCGGCACGTAACATCGAAGGTGGAGGCTCACTGACAATTGTGGCTACTGCATTGATTGATACGGGTTCTAAGATGGACGAAGTTATCTTCGAAGAATTCAAGGGAACAGGTAACATGGAATTGCAGCTGGATCGCAACCTGAGCAACAAGCGTATCTTCCCAGCTGTCAACATCGTGGCTTCAAGTACTCGTCGCGACGACTTGCTGCTTGACAAGACGACACTTGACCGCATGTGGATTCTCCGCAAATACCTGTCGGACATGAATCCTATCGAAGCAATGGATTTCGTGAAAGACCGTTTGGAGAAGACAAAAGACAACGAAGAGTTCCTGATGAGCATGAATTCATAAAGCCTGAATCCTCGCACAGGTCTATATCCGGCTTACAAATATAAACGTTCCATCGTTTCCTTCTTTTCCGAAGACGATGGAACGCTTTTTATAAAAATCCAATCCAACAAGCTCTTAGATATTGAAAGGACTGTCAACGTTTCGACCTCAAGCGGTATTGCTGGGGCGACATGTGTTTCAAACGCTTGAAAAAGCGTCCGAAATAAGACTGGTCGGGGAATCCGAGACTGACACTGATATCCTGTATGCTCGAATTGTTTTTATCCAATAACTTCATGGCCTCGTGCATAAGGGTTTCGTCGATAATCTGTTTGGGCGTACGTCCGATCATCCCTTTCGAGACCTGAGTAAGATATTTGGACGAAATACAAAGTTTACCGGCATAAAACTGCACTTCGTGCTCACGCGTCAGATGTTCATGAAGTAACTCCATAAAGTTCCGGAACAACTCCCGGGAACGGGAAGAGTCCAAAGACAAATTCTCCAGACGTGCAGCCCCGCACATTTCGTAAGCTCCATACACCAGACCATTCACTAAACTCAGTACTAATTCACGCGTGTATCCCCTGCCGTAATCCGCAACCGCAAAACGAAACAATTCCCGAAAATGCTCCACCAGTTTCCGGTTTTCCGCATCCAATCCCCAAATCACTTGTGTAAACAAAAGTAATAGAAAACGAGGCTCCATACGTTCCGTACTGTCCCGAAGCATAGAAGGCGGAAAGGCCATCAACGAAACTGAAAAATCCGTCGTGGAACGCAACTTCTTCAGCGGTAACTCAGGCCGCATGAAAAGTATCTGGTTCCGTTCCAAAGTATACTCATTTTCCCCCACGAAAACAGAAGCCTTCCCCCTCTCCACCATTACAAGCAAACACTTGTCTAAAGTCAACTCATTCTCTACCGCCCAATTCAAGGAAGTCCTAAAATAAAAACACTCCTGCGCCAACAACGAACGTACGTTTTCTTCCATAAAGAGATTATTTCGTTAATAGAAATCAAAATTAAGTAGAATATTCCTAAAATGCAAGGTTACTTCCCAAAATGAACAAAACAAAGGTACTTTTAACAAGCGTATACTCGCACAGTTTGTGTATTTTTGCACCGTTTTTGAGATTATTATTTTATTTATTAATTATGAATAGAGGTATTAAGACTGTTGCAACGACAGCATTTTGTTGCTTAGTTGCGTTAACTGGTTGCAATAAGCAACAACAAGCAATGGACACGGGTTCTTACAAGACAATGACTGTAAAAACCGATTCCATAGTATTACAATCACTTTACAGTGCAAGAATTGAAGGACGTCAGGATGTAGAGATATATCCGCAAGTCAGTGGAACGCTCCAACGTCTGTGCGTGCAGGAAGGCGACCGTGTCAAGAAAGGACAAACATTATTTATCATCGACCAGGTGCCTTACCAAGCCGCGTTGAACACGGCCGAAGCCAACCTGAAAGCAGCAGAAGCAGCAGAAGCTACAGCCGATTTGACATTCAAGAGCACCAAGCGCCTGTTCGATCAGAAAGTCGTTTCCGATTTCGATTTACAGAAAGCTCAAAATAGCTTATTGAGCGCAAAAGCATCCGTAGCTCAAATGAAAGCACAAGTTGTAAATGCAAGAAACAACTTGTCTTATACCGTAGTAAAAAGCCCGGCCGACGGTGTGGTAGGCCAGCTTCCTTACCGTCAGGGCGCATTGGTCAGCAGTTCTATCCCGCAGCCTTTGACCACCGTCTCCGACAACAGCGAGCTGTATGTTTACTTCTCCGTCAACGAAGACGACTTGCTCAACATGACCCGTCAATACGGATCGTTGGAAGAGGCAGCCAAAAAGATGCCGGCCGTGAAATTGATTCTGAACGACGGTAGCGTCCTGCCGGACAGCGGTCGCGTTGAATCCATCAGCGGAGTAATCAACACCAGCACAGGTACGGCCCAGGTTCGTGCTACATTCCCCAATGCTTCTCACCTGTTACACAGTGGAGCCAACGGTAATGTAGAAGTACCGGTATATTACAAGGACGTGATTGTCATCCCGCAGGCCGCTACATTCGAACTTCAGGACAAGGTCTTGGTCTATAAGGTCGTAGACGGAAAAGCCCAAAGTGCGAACATCGAGGTGGCTCCCAACAACAATGGTACTGAATACATCGTAACCCAAGGTTTGAACGTGGGCGATGTCATCATTGCCGAAGGTGCCGGTCTGGTACGCGAAGGTACACCTGTGGGTACAGCACAAGGTGCACAAAATCAAGGTAAATAGTGAATTCTAATTTAAGTAAAAACAATGAAAGGTAACATATTTATAAAACGCCCGGTGATGGCTTTCTCCATCTCCATCCTCATTCTTATCGTAGGATTTATTTCACTGGGCACCCTGCCGATTGAGCAGTACCCGGACATTGCTCCTCCGACCGTACGTGTCTCGGCCACCTACACGGGAGCCAGCGCAGACGCTGTAATGAAGAGTGTGATCCAACCTCTGGAAGAGGCAATCAATGGTGTGGAAAACATGACTTACATGCAGTCTACTGCCACGAACTCCGGTTCTGCCGATATATCTATTTACTTCAAACAAGGGACAGACCCCGACATGGCTGCGGTGAACGTACAGAACCGCGTTTCCATGGCGCAAGGCTTGCTGCCTGCCGAAGTTACCAAAATCGGTGTAACCACCCGTAAACGCCAGACTTCCATGTTGATGGTATTCTCCATCTATGATGAAAAAGACCAGTACAACATCGAGTTCCTGGAAAACTACGCCAACATCAACCTTATTCCTGAGGTAAAACGTGTTACCGGTGTAGGTGATGCCAACGTGATGGGTGTGGACTACTCTATGCGTATCTGGCTGAAACCAGACATCATGGCTCAGTACAAACTGATCCCCAATGACGTAGTAGCAGCACTAGGCGAACAAAACATCGAAGCAGCTCCCGGACAGTTGGGTGAACGTGGAAAACAAACTTTCCAATACACACTGCGCTATAAAGGTCGTCTGCAACAAACCAGCGAATTCGAGGATATTGTTATCAAAGCACTCGAAAACGGTGAAGTTTTGCGTCTGAAGGACATCGCCCGTATCGAACTGGGACGTATGACCTACAGCTTCAATAATACAGTAAACGGTCACAAGGCTGTCAGCTGTATCGTTTACCAGATGGCAGGAACCAATGCAACCCAAACCATCAGCGACATTGAAGCATTGCTCGATGACTACGCAACCCAATTGCCTGCCGGCTTGAAGATCAACATTGCACAGAGTGCCAACGACTTCCTCTTCGCATCTATTCACGAGGTAGTAAAGACTTTGATCGAGGCATTCATCCTTGTGTTCATTGTGGTTTACATCTTCCTGCAGGACATGCGTTCTACCCTGATTCCGGCCATTGCAATCCCAGTAGCTTTGATCGCCACATTCTTCGTACTGAAGCTTATCGGATTCAGTATCAACTTGCTGACCCTTTCGGCTATGGTGCTCGCTATTGCCATTGTGGTCGATGATGCCATTGTGGTTGTCGAAGGTGTCCATGCCAAGCTTGACCAAGGTTACAAATCGGCCAGAGCAGCTTCTATCGACGCCATGCACGAATTGGGCGGCGCCATCGTCTCTATTACATTGGTGATGATGTCCGTATTCGTCCCTGTAAGCTTCATGGGTGGTACAGCCGGTACATTCTACCGCCAGTTCGGTCTTACCATGGCCATTGCCATCGGTTTCTCCGCATTGAACGCCTTGACACTGAGTCCTGCCCTGTGTGCCATCTTCCTGAAACCCCATAACACCAACGCTCCTCTTAAAGAGCGTGTTGGCACTGCCACCAAGGAAGCCCGTAAAATCTTCATTGCACGCTATGCCGACTCTTTGGGTCGTCTGATGCGTCCCGGTATAACATTGCTGTTCACTATCATCGCCATTATCGGTATGATCTTCGGTCTGTTCAGTTTCGAGAATCATCCGGTGCTCTGTGTTGTGATGATTGTCATCAGTATTCTGGCTTTGGCCGGTATGACAACCGACAAGTTCAAGAGCTCCTTTAATGATTCCTATAACTCACTTCTTGGCAAGTACAAAAAGCAAGTGCTGAAATTCATCCAGAAGAAATGGTTATCGGGAAGCATTGTAGTAGCTTCTATTGCCCTGCTGGTTGTCTTTATGCAGACAACGCCTACAGGTATGGTGCCCAATGAAGATACCGGTACCATCATGGGTGCCGTGACCTTACCTCCCGGAACCTCACAAGAACGTGCCCAGGAAATTCTGAACCGTGTAGACAGCCTCGTAGCTTCCGATCCTGCCGTACAATCGCGTACTATTATTTCCGGTTTTAGCTTCATCGGTGGCCAAGGCCCTTCGTACGGTTCGGTCATCATCAAACTGAAAAACTGGGAAGAACGCTCTACGATGCAGAACTCCAATATTGTTTATGCAACCCTCTTCATGCGTGCTCAAAAAGTGATCAAAGAAGCACAGGTATTGTTCTTCGCTCCGCCTATGATTCCGGGTTACTCAGCATCTAGCGATATCGAGCTTAACATGCAGGATAAGACGGGTGGTGACCTGAACCACTTCTTCGACGTGGTCAACGCTTATACAGCCGAATTAGAGAAACGTCCGGAAATCAACTCTGCACGTACCAGCTTCAACCCGAACTTCCCGCAGTACCTGCTGAATATTGATGCAGCTGCTTGTAAGAAAGCAGGCCTTAGTCCAAGCACCATTCTTACTACGCTACAAGGATATTATGGAGGTATGTATGCATCCAACTTCAACAGTTTTGGTAAGATGTATCGTGTCATGGTACAGGCAGAACCCGACGCAACCAAGAACCTGGAGTCACTGCAAAGTATCAAGGTGCGCAACGGCAATGAGATGGCTCCTATTACCCAGTTTGTTTCTATCGAGAAAGTTTACGGTCCGGATGTTATCAGCCGATTCAACCTATATACTTCTATGAAAGTCATGGTAGCTCCTGCTTCCGGCTACACTTCAGGTCAAGCGCTGCAAGCCATTGCCGAAGTAGCTCAGCAAAATCTGCCTGCCGGTTTCGGTTACGAATTAGGAGGTATGGCGCGTGAGGAGGCAGAAACCAGTGGTAGTACAACCGGACTTATCTTTGTACTGTGCTTCGTCTTCGTCTACCTGTTGCTGAGTGCACAATACGAAAGTTACATTCTGCCGCTGTCCGTATTGCTCTCAATCCCGTTCGGTCTGTTGGGAAGCTTCCTCTTCGTCAACGGAGCCAGTGCCATCGGCAGCATCCCTGCCTTGAAGATGATTATCGGCTCTATGTCCAACGACATTTACATGCAGATTGCCTTGATCATGTTGATGGGTCTGTTGGCCAAGAATGCCATCCTGATCGTTGAGTTCGCACTTGATCGCCGTAAGATGGGTATGAGTATCACATGGGCAGCCGTACTGGGTGCCGCCGCCCGTCTGCGTCCTATCTTGATGACGTCAATGGCCATGATCGTCGGTCTGCTCCCGCTGATGTTTGCTTCGGGTGCCGGCGCCAACGGTAACCGTACACTCGGAACATCGGCCATCGGCGGTATGTTGATCGGTATGATCCTGCAGATCTTCATCGTACCTGCCCTGTTCGTAGCTTTCCAATATCTGCAAGAGAAATTCAAACCGATGGAATGGGAAGACGTGGACAACTCCGATGCAGAACCTGAGATAGAACAGTACACCAAATAATATCCAAACAGGCAAGAATGCAGAATGAGCATCCAGACATGCTCATTCTACATTCTTCATTAAAATAGCATTTATGAAGAAACAAATCATAACTTTGATGTGTGCCACTGCCCTGTTAAGCAGTTGTCACATCTACAAATCATACGACAGACCCGAAGACATCACGACAGCAGGGCTCTATCGCGACACCGTAGCCGGTGGCGATACACTCGTTGCCGATACAGCCAATTTCGGGAATCTGCCCTGGAGGGAAGTTTTCACCGACCCGAAACTGCAAGCCCTCATCGAACAAGCACTGACCAGTAGCCCCGATATCCGCATTGCAGCCTTGAAAGTTAAAGAAGCTCAGGCTCCGTTACTGGCCTCTAAACTGGCATTTATCCCTGCATTGACTCTTTCGCCTCAGGGAACAGTCAGCAGTTGGGACAAAGGCAAAGCCACACAGACCTATTCGCTGCCCGTAACTGCCAGCTGGCAGATTGACCTGTTCGGACAACTTCTGAATCTGAAACGTCAGGCACAAGCCACTTTGGAACAAACCAAAGCCTACGAACAGAACACCCGTGTACAGCTCATCGCCAACACGGCCAATCTGTACTACACCCTGCTGATGCTCGACCGTCAGCTGGAAATAACCGAAGGAACAGCCGAGATTCTGAAAAAGAATACCGAAACGATGGAAGCCATGAAGGAATCCGGTATCTATAATACGACAGAAGCTGCTGTAGAGCAAAGCCGCGCTGCATACGCACAAGTGCAGGCTTCATTGCCTGACATCCGTACCAACATCCGCGAGATCGAAAACTCTCTCTGCCTGTTACTGGGCGAACCAGCACACGCCATCGAACGCGGTATACTGGAAGAGCAACAGCTCCCCAGCGATTTCTCAGCTGGCATTCCTCTGCAACTGCTTTCTAACCGTCCTGACGTAAAAGCAGCCGAACAAGCTTTGGCATCGGCTTATTACAATACCAACGTAGCACGCTCCAACTTCTATCCGCGCATTACCCTCAGCGGTTCGGCTGGTTGGACCAACAGTGCCGGTGCAGCCATTGTCAATCCGGCCAAATTATTGGCTAGTGCCGTGGCTTCGCTCACACAGCCGATCTTCCAGAATGGTGCTAACATCGCCAAACTGAAAATTGCCAAAGCCCAACAGGAAGAAGCCCAGATCCAGTTCCAGACCACCCTGCTCAATGCCGGAAACGAGGTAAGCAATGCGCTCGGCCAGTATCAGGCATGCAGCCAAAAGGTAGAAGCACGCAACATGGAAGTAAATTCTGCCAAGAATGCTGCCGATTATACAAAAGAATTGTTTAACTTAGGCACGTCAACTTATCTGGAAGTGTTGTCTGCTCAGCAATCCTACCTCAGCGCACAGCTTTCCGAGGTAAGCGATACATTCAGCCGCATGCAGGCTGTCATCAGCTTGTACCAGGCCTTGGGTGGAGGAAGAGAACAGTAATTAAAAACCTAATATTATGATTAGTCCATTAGCTTATGTAGACCCTGCCGCCAAAATCGGTAAAAACGTAACCGTACAACCGTTTGCCTATATCGAAGCAGATGTAGAAATCGGCGATGAAAGCATCATCATGTCCGGCGCACGTATTTTGAGCGGTACCCGCATGGGGAAAGGTAACAAAGTGCACCACGGTGCCGTATTAGGAAGTGAACCGCAAGACTTCCATTATACAGGTGAGCATACATTGCTCGTTATCGGCGACAAAAACGATATCCGCGAGAATGTAGTCATCAGCCGAGGAACGCACGAAGGACAATACACACAGATAGGCAACGAAAACTATCTGATGGATGGTGTACACCTGTGTCACGATGTGAAAATTGCCAACCATTGCGTACTGGGCATTAAAACCACAGTAGCAGGCGACTGTTGCATCGATAGTTACGTAATCTTAAGCAGCAACGTACTGTTGCAGCAAAACTGCCACATAGGAAGCTGGTCGCTGGTACAAAGCGGTTGCCGCATTTCCAAAGACGTACCTCCCTACATCATCATGGCCGGAAATCCTGCCGAATACCACGGAGTGAACGCCATGGTACTGCAACACAAGAATCAGGTCACAGATCGCATCCTGCGCCACATCATGAATGCATACCGACTGGTATATCAAGGTAACTTCAGCATTCAGGATGCCTTGCAGAAGATTGAAGACCAGGTGCCCATGAGCGACGAGATACGCAATATCATCGACTTCATTGGCAATTCGAAAGGCATCGTGAGGTAACATCTGTCACGCAAATAACTCTAATATAAGAAAAGAGGTTGCACAATCAGCGTGCAACCTCTTTTCGTTTTTATACGTTCCGTAGTGCCGTTGCACTACACATCTTAAAGCCTCATCTTATCAGTCTACCTTGACAACCTGCTGCGTAAACACCTTCACGCCTGGATAGGACGTCGGAATCTGTTCGGTCACATCTTCAAACAGGGCCATAGTAGGAATCAAGTAGTCTCTTGTCACTCCCTTCTCGTTCTTATAAGGCAACAATATCAGTGTGTATTCTTTCTCTTCCAACAGAAAGCGGTAGTACCACGGATTCTCCTCACTGCGGTCGGAGTTGACGATGAAGGTACCCTTCACCATTTCTTCCTCTTTGTCCATCTCCGTGGGATAGAAACTGAGCGTACCGCTGTATGCGTCCTGAGGATTGTCAGACACCATCCGGTAGCCTCCACCTGCCTTTTTTACTGGAATAGTGGCCAAGGCTTCCTCGCGGAGTCCGGCTTTCTGTTCGTCCGTCAGTTCTTCACCTCCAGTAATAAGAACATCCATACCTCCGATAACCAGCGTCTGTTTTGCCTGGAAAACATTTACTTTCAGTACAATGGATGCACCTGTACCGTCGGTCACGGTGACGTGCGCTTCGCCCCAATCCTGCGGATAGAGAACGAACGCATTGGAATGTTTCATGTCGATTTTCAGGACAGCGTCATTGTCGCACTGCGCAGTATAGTTACCATCGCCACCCAGAATGGTGACGGAGCCTGCGCTCCCGTCTTCTTCAGAGCGGGGGAAACAGACATCTACGGTGTTGTCCGTATCGGTAGAGAGGTCGAAGCGGAGCGGATTACTCTCTTCATCGCTGCATCCTGTCAAAGCGACGATGCAAAAGAATGCAAAAAGCATTCTCAATAAATAGGTTGTTTTCATAATCTTTTGCTTTTAGGTTTGTAATATGCTATGCAAAAATATAAAATTCGCTCCGTTCGTCCAACAACGCACTAAAAATCTCAACCTATGTTGAGAGTTTGTAGCACCCCGTTCGGCTACAACGAGATATGAGACGACTTCAGTCTGGCTATTTTCTTGTCATCCATGTTTGCATGAATACGTTCGAGTAACGCTTCTCTGTCTTCAAACTGACGGTATAAGTCGGCTTTCCACTCTTCCTTGGACTTTAAGAACAGTGCGGAGAAACGGGCCGAGTCCCAATGCCTGATTTCCTTTTCTATTTCCTGCTTTACTTCTGCAAGGAAACGGGCGTCATTCAAATAAGAGGCCAACGCCAGTTTGAATGCAAAAATGCGATGCCAGTTCGTGGGATTGTGTTGGGTTGCAAACGCTAAAGAAGCTTTCCGAATGCATTCACACAGGTCGCCCGACAGAATATTGTCTTTCAAGAGCATGCCAAACTGTTCTTTGGCACACTCGGCGGCTGTTGGGAACAGATATTCGTGCAATGAAGTCTTGATGAAGAACTGCATACCTTTCTTGTCATAAAGCTCCCATGAAAAAACAGGTACCTTCATTCTGCTTTTTTCCTGTTCCCACAGCGGAAGGCATTCCAAAACAACCCGATAGGCATCAGACATGACCTTCTCAAGCCTGAGCCCTATCAGTACGAAATCGGCCTTCATGTACAAAGTAGAGGCTGTGTGCGGCGACAAGATTGGGAACACCCCTTGCCAGTCATTAAGTATCTGTTTCATTTCCATCATATATTTTTGACTATAAACATATCCGAAGATTAATCGAGATTCAGAACAGGTATAGACCACTTCTCTGTTTACTTCTTTTTTGGCATCACGGCATACACACCTCCCTGCTCTACAATCTCCCAGTCGCCTGACTCCAGCATCCGATTCCATTGGGTCAGCGTTTCCATAATGAAGTCGTACAATCCCTGACTAATGTATAGGTCCTCGGCCGAGCAGAAGGTAGGCTCCAGCCGGCCGTCGGCCACGCATAGACGCTTTTGTGCCCGCTCCAGTGCGGCCAAGTAGACCGTCTGGTTGAAAGCGTAATTCTCGTTGAAGCCGTCGCCACTCCAAGCATCAATAGCCTTCAACGACATCGAGCCGCGGGTGCCCAGAAAAGTCGTATCCGTTATGCTGGCCTTATATTGCCTTGCCTCGTCCCATAATTTTTGGCTGTGCACGCGGCGCAGACTGTCCTCACGGTGCATGTCTGTTTCATTGGGGCCTTTTGCCTCCATCATCAGTCGGTAAACAGTGGGCAATTCCCGATCGTTTCGGCTGCTTATCTGAAAGTGACCGCTTTCGATACGTGCGTTGACACGCGGCGCGGTCAGCACACTGTCCTGCCAGACAAAAGCAATGCGGCGTCCAATGGCCTTTGCAGTCTCGTCCGTCCAGTGTTTCCGCTTGTCTTCGCGTACCTTGCCTGTTATTACGTGCTTGCCGTAAGCATCGGTATCCAGTTCGAGTGCGGCAATGTCTTCCAAGGTGATGAAAGGGGCGGCATCAAGGCTGTCCGCACGTCCTTCACGGACATGGTACCAGCCGTCCGGGCGCTGAGTTTGCTGGCCTTGTACAGAAAGGGCGGGCAGTAAAGTCAAAAGGCACACACCCGCTAATTGTTTGGCTTTATTCATAGTATGACAAATAATGTTTTTTGATGTGGCAAATATAGACCTTTTCATTCATATTTTCAACAGCCACCGCCGGATGCGGCTCATGTGCGTACTTCCGACGGATAGTCAAAAGTACAAAAAAGCATGTTTTTTCCACAGTTAAAGAAAAATTTTTCTCTAACTGGAGAATATTTTTTTCCTAACTAAGAAAAAAACACACCCTATCTATAAAATTACCCTAGCAAGAACAAAGATTAACACACTAATAACTACTTTTGTGACGATAATAGAAATGAGTATAAGAAAAAATCATTTCAGCAATCTCAAATTATATTTACTCAATACTAAAAACACATATTCCATGAAGAAAATCCTTATTTCAGCACTGCTGTTGGCAACCTTGCTTCCCAGTGCAAAAGCACAAGGGAACAAGACGGAAGCCCACGGCTACCCGATTGATCCCGTCCCCTTCACTTCAGTCAAAGTGACGGATTCCTTTTGGGGACAACGCCTGAAAGCAAGCCGTGAAGTAACCATCCCACTGGCTTTCAGCAAATGCGAAGAAAACGGCCGCTACAAGAACTTCGAAATGGCTGCCCATCCCAGCGAGAACAATAAAGTGACTGGCTTCTCTTTTGACGATACCGACGTATACAAAACCATTGAAGGAGCCAGCTATTTGCTGCAGACCTATCCGGACAAGAAACTGAAAAAGTACATCGACAGCGTATTGGTGATAGTGGCTGCTGCACAGGAACCCGACGGCTACCTGTACACCGCCCGCACCATGAACCCCAAACATCCTCACGAATGGGCAGGCAGCAAACGCTGGGAAAAGGTGGAGGAGCTGAGCCACGAGTTCTACAACCTGGGACACATGGTCGAAGGTGCCATCGCTCACTACCAGGCCACCGGACAACGCAACTTCCTGGATATCGCTATCCGCTATGCCGACTGCGTTTGCCGCGAAATCGGCCCCAACCCCGGCCAACAGGTGAAAGTGCCCGGACATCAGATAGCCGAGATGGCATTGGCCAAACTGTACCTGGTAACCGGTGATAAGAAGTATCTTGATCAGGCTAAATTCTTCCTTGATGAACGTGGACGCACTCCATATCGCAACGAATATAACCAAACTCACAAACCCGTTACCGAACAGGACGAAGCTGTAGGCCACGCCGTACGTGCTGCCTACATGTACTCGGGCATGGCCGACGTAGCTGCCCTGACCGGCGACAGTGCCTACATCCATGCTATCGACCGCATCTGGGACAACATCGTCAGCAAGAAACTCTACATCACCGGAGGTATCGGCGCCACCAGCCAGGGCGAAGCTTTCGGCAAGAACTACGAACTGCCCAACATGTCAGCCTACTGCGAAACGTGTGCTGCCATCGGCAATGTATACATGAACTATCGCCTGTTCCTGCTGCACGGTGAATCGAAATACTACGACGTACTGGAACGCAGTCTGTACAACGGTCTCATCTCGGGTGTATCACTGGACGGAGGCGGCTTCTTCTATCCTAATCCGTTGGAGTCCATGGGCCAGCACCAGCGTCAACCGTGGTTCGGCTGTGCCTGCTGTCCGTCCAATATTTGCCGCTTCATCCCCTCACTGCCCGGTTACATCTATGCAGTGAAAGAGAAAAGCGTCTATGTAAACCTGTTTGTTGACAACAATGCCACACTGAAGGTAGACGGCAAGAAAGTAACACTTCGCCAGTCGACCCAATATCCTTGGAATGGTGACATCACCGTACACGTAGACCGTAATTCGGCCGGACAGTTCGCCCTGAAAATCCGTATACCGGGCTGGGTACGCAACGAAGTTACTCCGAGCGACCTTTATATGTTCACTGACGGTAAACAACTGCAATACGCCATCCGCGTCAACGGCGAGGAAGTGAAATCAGAACTGCAGAACGGCTACTTCGTCATCGACCGCAAATGGAAGAAAGGCGACAAAGTGGACATCCACTTCGACATGGAGCCCCGTACCGTACAAGCCAACCCGAAAGTGGAAGCCGACCGCGGACGCATTGCCATCGAACGCGGACCGCTGGTATATTGTGCCGAATGGCCTGACAACGAGTTTGACATCTTCAGTGTACTGCTGCCCCGTCATCCCGAATTTACTGTAGTTGAGACGCCTAACCTGCTTTACGGTATCAACCAGTTGAAAACCGATGCCCAAATTCTGAAATATAACGAAGAAGGCTATCTGAACGTGGAAAGAACACGCCTCACCTTGATCCCCTACTACGCATGGGCTCATCGCGGACCGGGCTCCATGGCCGTATGGTTGCCACAAGAACTGAACGCCACACGTCCCAGCCAGCCGGCAACGCTTGCTTCGAAGAGTAAAGTGGATGCTTCGTATAAAAGCAGTGCCCTGTCATCCATTCACGACAGACTTGTACCGAAAGACGAATTTGACCGCTCCATCCCCTACTACCACTGGTGGCCTAAACAAGCAAGTACGGAATGGATTTCGTATGAATTTCCTGAAAAGGCCACAGTCAGCACATCGACCGTTTACTGGTTTGACGATGAACCTTGGGGCGGCTGCCGCACTCCCAAAAGCTGGAAGTTGTACTACCGCAACGACCAAGGTGAATGGGAAAGTGTGAAAGGAGCCAACCGATACGGCACTGACAAAGGTGTAGGCAACAAGGTGATGTTCGACCCCGTAGAAACTACTGCCGTCAAACTTGAGATTGTATTGCCCGAAAAAAATTCGGCCGGTATCTTCGAATGGGAAGTAGAATAAGCACTGCCGCACATGTTGGAGGAGCATAAAGCAGGCCCATTGAGAAGGGCTCTTGCCCGCCATTTGCAGGACACTTGTACGGCTCGCGAGAAACACTTGTACGGCTCACGAGAGACACTTGCACGGCTCACGAGAGACACTTGCACGGCTCACGAGCCACACTTGTGTTGCTCACGACAGCTATAAGTACATTGAAAATCAGATCATTCACTTACATCATTTACCTTTAATACCTGATGTCCATGAAACCACATCATTTACCACACCCCACGCTGCCGAACAGATGCCTTCTGTTCCCGACTTTTGTGATCCTCAGCTTACAGGCATCGGCACAAAACGTCGAAATGGAACGATACAGCCTGGGCATGTTCTCGATTCTGCTGCCCGAAAACTGTCAGGAGATAGAAAGTGAAGAAGCCAGACAATACGGATGCATAGGATGGGTGACTCCCGACAAGGACTTTATCTGCACGGTCTGCTTCTTCAACTTCGACGAAGGCTTCGACCCCGAAAAACGCTTCAGGGAAGAAGCCGAAGGGGTCAATGTCGATCTGGACAACAGCGAACGGTTTCTGATTACAACCGGTACGGAACAAGTACTACGATGTGCACTGACCCAACGCGCGGCCAACAATTACCTGGCCATCGGCCTCTATCCCGACTTCAAAAAGAAAAAAGGCGTCTTTCTGTGCATGGCAAGCATCGGCCCGAAAGAGCCGACCCTCCTGGCCAACGTACTGGCCTCCTTCAGACTCATGCCTGAGGACTGAAGGAGAGCACAGGAATGATGCACAAGCTGCAGGGAGGTGCTATCCGCAATGGAAATACTGTTTCACCAGCGCCAGCATCTCGTCACGTTTCCCCTCCAGATCGGCACGCAGCGTGCGGTCGTCATAACTGCGCAGCTTGCTGATGATGCCGTCGATCATGGCCGGGCTGAATACACTGTGTTGCTCGAACACCGCACGCTGACGCTCCAGACAGTCGGCCGAAGCCGCACAGCTGTCGGGCAACTGAGCCAGGGTCTTCAAACGGCCGGCATTTTCCTGCTGATGGATGTTGACATTCACGTAAGTCTTCTCGGCCACATCGAGCGCATCGGACATCTCGAACCCATGGCGGCAGGCAACAGCCAGTCCGGCAAGCAACTGATAGAGGTCGGCCGAACCGTCGGGCGAACGCATCTCTACAGTTTGCTTCTGTGTGGTATCGAAATGGCTCTGTCCTTCCAGCGGATTGGCCAATGCACACATGTCGGTCTTGGCAGTCCACCCCAACGGAACACGCACCAATACCGAACGGTTCCGGTCGCCCCAACAAACATTGGTCGGCGCTTCCTGATGGGGCACCAGGCGGAAATAGGAAGTAGGATTGGTATTGCCAAAAGCCGTAATAGAGGGAGCCAGCTCCATCATACCTGCAATGGCCTTGCGGGCAGCAGCAGACAACACACCGTCGTGCAGCATCTGGTTCTGGCCATCTTTCATCATGCGCATGTGAATATGTAGACCCGAACCGGCTTTGCCGACAGTAATTTTCGGTGCAAAAGTCACATTGTAACCCAACTTATAACCCAGATTACGGATAACCCACTTGGCAATCATCAACTGGTCGGCAGCCTGCTCGGCAGGAACGGGTAGAAATTCAATTTCGTTCTGCTCGTAGACACAACCGTCGAGCGTAAAATTACCTACCTCCGAATGACCGTATTTAATCTGTCCGCCGGTTTGAGCTATATAAGCCATGCACTGTGTACGGAATTCATTGAACTTAGCATACGGACCTGACTCGTGATAGCCACGCTGGTCGGTAGCCTCGTACATGCCCGTATCAGGAGCTACCACATAATACTCCAGCTCGCCCATCGCTTGAAATTCCATTCCTGTAACATCGGTAAAGGCACGGCAAGCCTTACGAAGCGTATATTCGGGTGCACTCTCCAACGGTTCGCCATCCTTATTAAAGAATGAACAAAGCATGGAAAGGGTGGGAATTTCGGCAAACGGATCGACAAAAGCCGTACAGAAACGCGGAATGACATACAAATCACTACTACCTGCCTCAATAAAAGAGAACAGGCTAGATCCGTCGACTCTCTCACCACAGGTCAAAATAGCCTCCAGATAGGCTTCGTTGGTAATGACAAAATTCAGGGTTTTCAGCCGTCCGTCACCCGCCGGGTACATGAAATTGACCATTCTGATACCGTTTTGGCGGATAAAGCCGATAATGTCTGCTTTGGTGAATTCAGAAGCTGGTTTCTGAAGTGACGCTACCACCAGATTAGCGTTCATTGACAATTCTTGATTCATAAGTTGGTTGTTTTTCGTTGTTAGTAAGGTAAGAGCCAAAGATAGGCATACAACGCTGAACTTCCAAATACCCTGCTGATAAAAAACGGTAAAAAGAAGAAAGAAAAAACGCAGATTACTGCCAATGTGCATCAGCTATTTATGCCTCTGCACTAAAACGGCAATAATCTGCGTTTCAAAGTAAACTGATATTTCCTATTCAGAGCACCAGATTCATAGGAAATACTTTCGCAAGCTCAAGTTATAGTTGACAAGTGACAAGTTGACGAGTTGACAAGGCGTTTGTATCAGCCGCTTCAAGCAACACTTTATCAAGCAGGCTTTCTCAGCCTTGTAGACTTGTTGACTGAAGCCTTGTCAACCAGCAAGTTGAGCACCAGCGAAACTTAAGAACTTATTCAAACTTCAACGAACCGAAGAACTGCGGACAATGAAAATTAGGAGAAGGCAGTTCTATCGGATTCCACGATAAGAAGTGAGGTGTCTGTAAACAGTCGCCACATTTATAGAAATTGGCTCGTATGCTCTTTCCTTCCAACGAACGAATGTCGTGCGCAAAGAAAGTAGTAAACGGAATGACCAGGGCCACTTCCCAGGCACACTCTCCTACTCGTTCTTCGAAGGAAGCACGTCCCAATGATGACCAACGTTGTACACGGTCAAGCACCTCCTGCGGAGCATGTACACGCCCTTCACGTCCACCTCCGGCGGCAACCAGCAAAGTTCCTGCACAGTTGCACTCTACATTATAATATACCCCATCGCCGGCAGGTATCGAAAAAAACTCTACACAGGCATCTTCCCATACAGGACCATTGTCATGTCCAGCTACAGCCCGCACACTAGCTTCGCTCACTTTGTAATGCAACAACAATGAATCGTCCGTATATGCTATACGGAACTGCACTGCTGGACAATAAGGATAAGCTGCCCAATTGACTGTGTCAATGGGCTGAAAAACTATCTTCTCTTTATCGAGTAAAGCCGGTACTGCTTCTACCGATAAACCAGCCGCACTTACTTTCTTTACATTCAATTCTTTCATAACAACAATGCTTTTGTTTTAAAGATTAAAGATAAGCACACTAACGAAGTTCTTCCCTACAGGATTACAACTGCGACTGGATGAAAGCTTTCATTTCGGGAGTATGCTCTTCTACACTCTGAAGCAATTTGAACTGAGCTTTGGTACGCACCAGATTGTGTTCGGGATATTGAATCTTGTAATATGTATCACCATTAATATAGTCAGCCAAAAAGCGAACGCATTGCATGTAAGGGAACAAAGCAGCTGCATAAGGCAGGTTCTCGATTTCAATAGGCAACAAAAACGATTTGGCCGATTCCAGATAACCTTTGGTAAAGGCCTTGAATATTTCCATATTAAAGTTTACGTTGTCCAGATTCTTATCGTCTTCCAGACCTGTATTGGCTGCCGAACGCAGGAAATCACCATAATCGGAGAAGATGAAGCTGGGCATCACGGTGTCGAGATCGATCACACAAAGTACATTACCATTCTCATCGAACATCATATTATTGACCTTCGTATCACAGTGGCAAACACGTTTAGGCAAACGACCTTCTCTATGCAAACGTTCAGCCTTGCACATCTCGTCGGCACGGCTTTCTATCTCATCCAAATAGTATTGAACTTCCTTCACCCGACCAACAGCATCGGCAGCCACAGCATCGTGCAACTGTTTCAAACGGAACTCCATGTTATGAAAATCGGGAATAGTCTCACCTAACGCATCAGGAATATCGGCCAACATTGCCTGGAAATTGCCGAAAGCAACACCTGCATAATAAGAATATTCCGGATTCACAGTCTCGTAAGTCGTTGCACGGGGAATAAAGGTCATTACCCGCCAATAGTTTTCACCGTCAAACCAATATGTCTTACCATTATCGGCCGACAAAAAGTGAAGTACTTTCCGATCAATATCCTTTTCCCCCTTTTCTTCCAACTTCTTTCGGATATGGCGGGTTACGGACTGGATATTCGACTGAAGCATCTCTACATTTTGAAAGATGACGTGATTAATACGTTGCAATACATAGTCGGGGGCATCTTGCTCAAGAGTAGTCACCTTATACGTGTCGTTAATCAATCCTGTACCCAGCGGTTTGATCTCTTGAATCGTACCCTTCGTGTTGAAGTGAGAAATAATAGAAAAAAGGTTGTTCATGGTAAATATATATTTATGAATTATACATTATAAACAGATTAAACAAAACGAATTCCACCTTCCGGCACAAACGATACAAAAATAGAGCTTTTCTCTGATACCGGAGGACCTTTATTGTCCGATGAACATCCAAAAATATACATTTTGACTGATACAATAACGAAAAAGCCATAAATATTTGAAGATTCTTACATAGAAAATCATATATTTGCCCAGTGAACCTTAAAAACAGACCGAACGTGCGAAAATTATTTTTCCAACTGCTGCTTATATTTCTCTATATACCTATAGTCGGCTTACAAGGGCAAAACGTATCCTTCAAGCATTTGACTACAGACGACGGACTCTCACAGTTTTCTGTCAACAGTCTTTATATCGATGAAAACGGTATCCTATGGATCGGTACACGTGAAGGATTAAACCGATACAACGGTGAAGACATACAAACGTATAAACTGGAAAAAAACAATCCGAACAGTCTTTTCTGCAATAACATTTCCTATATAGTAGGTAATCAGAACGGAAAAATCTACCTGCTCTGCACAGAAGGAGTGGCCGAATTCAATCTTATTACCCAAAAATTCAAGACACTGCTTCAAGGTAGAATCAACAGTATCTATTATAATGACGGATTATTCATTGCCCAAAAGAATGAAATATACCGTTTCAACGAAAAGACCAGTAACTTCGACCTTTATTATCAACTGGCCAGCAATACAGATATATTCTGCATGCACAAAGACCAACAATCGTTTTGGATGGGAACAGTCAATGCAGGCGTCTTCCGATTAAATCTGAAGGACAAAGAGTTATCACACCCCATTCAACAAGGCAACATCACCAGCATCTATCAAGACAGTGAAAAGCATTTGTGGATAGGAAGTTGGGAACATGGTCTGTTTCATGTAAACGACAAAGGAGAAATAGAAAACCTGACGCATAACGCACAAAATCCACACAGTCTGTCTTCAAACTTTGTGCGCACCTGTTGTGAAGATAATCTGGGTAATATCTGGATAGGGACCTTCAACGGACTGAACCGATACAATAAGAGTACACGGCTTTTCCAGAACCACACAGCCAGAATAGACCAGAAAGCCGCTTTGACCCACTCTTCCATCTGGTGTATTGTAAAAGACCAACAGGGTACCTTGTGGATGGGAACTTATTTTGGAGGTGTCAACTACTTTAATCCTGAATACGAAATCTACACCCGTTATACTTATTCTCCCACAGAAAAGAAAGGGTTAAGCCACCCGATAGTAGGCCGTACCATCGAAGACAAAGACGGTAACCTGTGGATAGGTACAGAAGGAGGAGGCCTCAACTTCTACAACCGACAAACAAACGAATTCAAATGGTTCTTACCGGGAAAGGCTCCTTATGGACTCTCCAACAACAACATCAAAGCTTTATATTACGACGATGCACGGAAAGCTTTGTGGATTGGAGTACATGTAGGAGGTTTGAACAAATTGGACCTGAGAACAGGTCACATTACTCACTACAGGATGCAACAAGGCAATCCCGAAACTCTTCCGTCAGACCTGGTCCGCGATATCGAGCCTTATAAAGACCAACTGATCATTGCCACAGAAAACGGTATCTGCCTCTTCAATCCGCAAAATGGAAAATGTGAGCAACTGTTTAAAGACAGCAAAGAAGGAAAATCCATCAAGATTGTTGCAGACATCATGATAGATAAAGCAGGCAATCTGTGGATTGCCACTACCGGCGAAGGAGTATTCCGATATAAATTTGATACCCAAACATTAACCCATTATCGGCACACCCCCAATACACCGCATGGCATCAGCAACAACAACGTAAACGACATCACACAAGATAGTAAAGGAAACCTGTGGTTCGCGACATCGGGTAGCGGGCTCGACCTGTACCATCCGGACAAAGACCAATTCGAAAACTTTGACCGAGCACAAAACGGACTTGCCAACGACTGTATCTATAAGGTAAAAGAATCGCCGGTAAGTGGCAACTTGCTGTTACTTATCAATCACGGCTTCTCTATTTTCGACCAACGAAACAAAACATTCCGTAATTACAGTACAGAAAACGGATTTCCTCTGACAGCTGTCAATGAAAATGCACTCTGCGTAACACGCGACGGAGAAATCTTCCTGGGAGGTACACAAGGAATGATTTCTTTCCACGAAATGGAACTTAACTTTACTCCGAAGCCTTATAAGATAAACCTTTCACGCCTGATTGTCAACGGAAAAGAAGTACAGGTAGGCGACGAAACCGGTATCTTGGAACAAGCTCTATCCCATACTCAAGAAATCACGCTGCATGCCAACCAGAATATGTTCAGTATCGAGTTTGCTACGTCCAACTATGTAGCAGCCAACAAGGACAACATCATCTACCGCCTGGAAGGCTTCTCCAAAGAATGGAACAGTACTCGTGGGTTGCACAACATCACTTATACCAATCTGAATGCCGGGACTTATCATCTGCAGATCAGGCCCGAACACATGAATAACAATATTTGCCCGGAAGTACAGCTCACCATCCACATACTTCCACCATTCTACAAGACCCCTTTGGCTTACCTGCTTTATGCAGTTATCATCGGAGCCTTGCTATGGTATCTGATACGTGCTTACAAAACACGAATCAAACTGAGCGAATCACTGAAATACGAACAGAAACACATTCAGGACGTAGAAGCCTTGAACCAGTACAAACTGCGCTTCTTTACCAATATATCGCACGAATTCCGTACTCCGCTTACGCTGATTGTAGCCCAGGTAGAAACATTGCTGCAAGTGCAGCACTTTACTCCGAATATCTACAATAAGATATTGAGTATCTACAAAAACAGCCTGCAATTGCGCGAGCTGATTACCGAATTGCTCGACTTCCGCAAGCAGGAACAAGGCCACATGAAGATAAAGGCTGCCCCGCACAATATCGTCAAGTTCCTGTACGAAAACTACCTGTTGTTCCTGGAATATGCCAGCACCAAACAAATCAACTTCAACTTCGACAAAGAAACCGACAGTCTTGAAGTGTGGTACGACCAGAAACAGATGCAAAAGGTTGTCAACAATCTGCTGTCCAATGCCATCAAGCATACCAAAGCCGAAGATACCATCACACTGGGCATTCGGACGGAAGGCAGCAATGCTGTCATTCGTGTCAGCGATACCGGCAGCGGAATCGACGCTAAAGAAATAGACAAGATCTTCGACCGCTTCTATCAGATTGATCCGGTCGATTCGAAAGATGCCAACAAAGAAGGTACCGGTATTGGCCTGGCACTGACCAAAGGTATCGTAGAACTGCATCACGGCTCTATCCGCGTAGAAAGCGAATTGGGCAAAGGCACCAGCTTCATCGTGACCTTACCTTTAGGTAACGCTCACTTTGCCCAAGAAGAACTGAGCAAACAGACAGAGGAAGAACCTCAAGAAGAAATCATCCGTCCCGAAACTCCAATTGCCTTGCCCCAGGAAGAACTGGAAGAAGCAGCTCCCCTGAAACAACTCTCTGATGCCAAAATACTGATCGTAGAGGATAATGAGTCCATCAGGGAAATGCTTGCCAATATCTTCAAGCCTTTCTATGAGGTAATAACGGCAGCCGATGGAGAAGAAGGCCTGGAACTGGTACGCAAGGAAATGCCTAACATTGTTGTCAGCGATGTGGTTATGCCACGTATGTCGGGTACTGATCTGTGCAAACAGATTAAAGCCGACTTCAACACGTGCCACATACCGGTAGTGCTGCTGACCGCACGTACTACTATCGAACAGAACATCGAAGGACTGCGTATCGGAGCCGACGATTACATCACCAAACCGTTCAATACCAGTCTGCTTATCTCCCGATGCAACAATCTGGTCAATTCACGGGTTCTGTTGCAGGAAAAATTCAGCAAGCAACCACAGGCTGCTGTGCAAATGCTTGCCACCAATCCGATCGACAAAGATTTGTTGGACCGAGCAATGGAAATTATCGAAAAGCATATAGACGATACCGAATTCAACGTAACCGTCTTTGCACGCGAAATGGCTATGGCACGCACCAATCTGTTTGCCAAACTGAAAGCCATTACCGGACAAACGCCTAACGAATTTGTCCTCACCATCCGTCTGAAGAAAGGTGCTCTAATGCTTCGTAACAACCCGGAACTGAACATCACGGAAATATCCGACCGCATCGGATTCAGCTCTTCGCGCTATTTCTCGAAATGCTTCAAAGACGTTTACCACGTCAGCCCACTTGCCTACCGGAAAGGAGAAAATGGAGAAAACAGTGACAGTAAGGGGAACGAAGATAAAGATAACGAAGAAACCAGTTGACAAGGCTTCAGTCAACAAACTTACAAGGCCGAAACGGCCTGCCTGACAAAGTTCCGCTTGAAACGACTTGCCGCAAACGCCTTGTCAACTCGTCTACTGATTGTTCGTTAACAGTAACTTGAGCTTACGAATTGAAAATCGACGAAGTCAAAGTTGAATCATCAATCATTTTTCATCATCCTTTTACCACCAACAAGATCCCTCTTTGTCCTCTATAAAGTCCCTCTTTAGCACTGCAAAGAGGGACTTTAGACTTCTAAAGAGGCTCTTTACGATTACTTCTTCACGAAACTGTCGGGATAAGTCGAACGGTTCACCTGCTGACCGCCAGCCAAATCAATCCACGTATCAAACGTACGCTGGCCTTCCTTCAGCACGATGACGCGCGCGCCATTGGGCAAGTGGTTGTAAACAGTATTTCCACCCGTATATCGTCCGTAAGCCAACAGAATACCATGCCACATCACGGCGTAGTCGTTATCATGGTCATGGCCTACGAAGACACCCATCACATCGCCCGCTTCCTTCATAGCGGTGAACATACCCGTATTCAAGGCAGGCGCACAGGCTTTCTCCATACGCGTACCTATCAGGATGGCTTCTTCGCTAGATGCTGCCTGGTTGTATTCGGGCAGCGGAATGTGAAAGAAAGACAGGGCAGGCAAAGGTTGGCCTCCATTGTTTTTTGTAAACAAAGCGCTCTGCCGACGAAAATTAGCCACCTGTTCGAATGTTAGCCAATCGTACCCTTTCACTCCCTCCAGTTTTGAATAAGAATGAGAATCAAAAAAATAAAGTATAGCAGCATCACGCTTACCATCGGATGCTTGTACAGTCAGAGTATAATCGGGCGAATCGCAATCACCTCGTTCGGGCTGCAAACAACCCGGCACTGTACGAATGGTATCATACAACTGCGCACGAGTCATTCCCTGTTCGTCATCGTGATTACCAAAGGTTACGACAAACGGTATGTCCCGTTTCGCCATGCGTTCCAATACCATCCGCATCCCATCATTGGCTGGTTGTGCATAAATCACGTCGCCTGTCAATACGACCAAATCCGGACGCTCATTTTTGAGTACTTCATCAATACGTTCTAACGCTATGTCTGAAGCTGGATTACCATATTTGAAATGCACATCGGTAAACTGTACAATTTTAAACTCACCGTTTTTATTAAACTTCAAAGTAGCGTTCTGGGCATGAAGTATTATATGATTCACACCCAACAAAAAGAAAAAGAACAAAAAACGTTTCATAGAGAACTAAAATTAAGTTATGAATAATGGTAAACATCCAATTTTAGGATACCTAAAAAAGAGTCCACAAATTTAACGATTATTATTTGCATATTGTCATGGGAAGA
>ERZ779737.614-NODE-614-length-32181-cov-3.391023_pt1 | contig 32181 bp, 28 predicted proteins | sample MGYA00511889_ERZ779737 | MGnify/ENA primary metagenome ERZ779737 (study PRJEB29588, sample SAMEA2163575) | human gut metagenome | biome: human gut; feature: human-associated habitat; material: faeces | place: Denmark | collected 2008/2010 ... | reverse complement strand
TCCCAAGGCTCCAGTCCCATTTCTTCCCATGTGACACCATAAGGGGCACCGCCAGAAGTATAACCAGCAATAAAGAAGAAATCATCATTCTGTTCTAAGAGCGGCTCAAACACCTGCTTCTTTTTCTTCTTTCTTTAGTTTCGGTAAAAGGTTCAGAAGCAAAATAAGCAGGACATATATGGCCAAATTCTTTACAACTCATTTCTTCCTCTAATTTAAACGGCCCATCATCATAATCATCAGCATTAAATGATTTTATTTCTTTCATAAACAACTTTTTTCTATCATCATCTAAATCAATACTATAATCAGGGCCACATTTATTTCTTTTTACACATTCTTTTAAATATTCAATAGCCTTTTTCATTTCAATATCAAACTTAATATTTTCAATGCCACCAAAAGCCTCGATTATTTCATTTTCACTAACTTTATATGACTCAGCCATTTCTTTAACTCTAGCTTCAGCATCTTTCATAGTTACTTCAAATTTTTGTTCTTTAGCAATAGCCATTAGTAAATATCTTTCTTTTACTCTAGTTTGAGCCTCTTCTTTCATTTGTTCTCTTAAAACATCTTTACTACTATTAGTATACTTGAAGTACATATCTTCATCAATACCTTGCATCTTCATTCTTTCAATAAATTGATTATATATTCTATCTATTTCAGCTTCGTAAATTTCATCTTCTATTTCAGCCTCAATATTATTTGATGCCTTCTTAAGTAATTCGTCTAAATATTTATCTTCAGCTTCATGTTCCTTACGTTCTTTAATTTCTTTCTCTACTGTTTCTTCTAATTTTTCCTTAGAATCGACTCCTTCAATACCTAAATCCTCAAAGAAATCTTTATCTAGTTTTGGAACACTTCTTTCCTTAACATCATGTAATGTTACTTTAAATACTACTTTTGCTCCCTTTAAATTCTCTGCATGATAATCTTCTGGGAATGTAACATGAATATCTTTAGTTTCTCCTTTTTTCATGCCAACAACTTGGTCTTCAAAACCAGGAATAAACGTACCACTTCCAATTTCAAGTGAATAGTTTTCTGCTTTTCCACCATCAAAAGCAACACCATCTTTAAAACCTTCATAATCAATAATAGCATAATCTCCAGTTTTAACAACACGATCTACTGATATTAACTCAGCATAATCTTCTAATAAATGATGAATTTGATGGTCAACTTCTTCTTTAGTTACCTTTACTTTTTCTTTTTTAACTTTTAAATTCTTATATTCTCCTAATTTAACTTCAGGATTAACAAAGAATGTGTAATTTACTTCTAAATCTTCATTACTTAATTTTACTAAATCTACTTTTGGTTCAGCCGCAAGTTCTAAATTCTTCTCATTTAATATATCATAAAAATGATTTTGAATTAGTTTATCTGATGCCTCGATTAGTATTTCACCTTGACCATATTTTTGCTCAAATACTTTTCTTGGAGCATGCCCCTTACGAAAACCATCTATTGTTACTTTTTGATTTAATTTATCAAATGCTTCTTCAACCGCTTTTTTCCATTCTTCTCCATTTACTTTGTAATTTACAACAATTTTACTCATATTCTTTCTCCTAACTTATTTCTAATATTTCTACTTCGTATTTACCGTTTGGACTTTCAACTGAACGAATTTCACCAACTTTAGCATTCATTATTGCCTTAGCGATAGGACTTTCGTTACTAATTTTATCATTGGATGGATCAGCTTCTTTACTACCAACAATTTTATATTCTTCGATATCATCATCTGCAACATATTTAATTTTAACAGTAGTACCAAGAGCCACCTTATCAGTTCTCTTAGATTCAATAATAATCGCATTCTCCATGATTTTTTCTAGTTCTACGATTCTTCCTTCTATTTGAGCTTGTTCAGCACGAGCTGCATCATAATCAGCATTCTCTGACAAATCACCTAATGCACGAGCATCTTTTAAAGCTTTAATTACTTCAGGACGCTTAACATTTTTAAGCTCATTTAATTCTTCTTCAATTTCTAAAAATCCTTCATTCGTTAAATACACACTTGTATTTGACATTTTTATTCACCTCATTTTTGTTTTTTTAATCTATCTCAAAATTTTACTATCATTTAAGAGTTTTGTCAAGTAATTTTTATTGTTATTTTAGTTGTTTAGAATTTTATCCTTATATAGTAAACACTTTTGATTTATTTAATTTTATATTTTCTTAATTTATTTTGATTCGCATAATATCATTTGGATATACTTGTTTATCTAATTTAAATTTAACGATTTGCTCAGGATGGTTAGCTACCTCTAATAGATTACCATCATTATCATAAATATCAGATATTTTAAAACTAAATGTTTCTATATTTGGACCAAATATCTCTACAATGTCTCCTTTTTTAAAATAATTTCTTTGGGTTAATGTTAACATATTTGTCTTTTGATCATAATCTAAGACAATACCTAAGAAATCTTGATTAGATACTTCATTTCGTCCTAAATAGTATTGACTCTCTACATCAACCATTTTATCAAAGAACTGGCATACACTCTCTCTATTAGCCACTCTATCTAAGATGTGTTTATAATAGTTTATTTTATTTATATCTAATTTATGATTATAATAGTCATCTATAGCACATCTATAAGTATTAATAACCGTAGCAACATAATAATTGCTTCGCATTCTACCTTCTACTTTAAGTGAACAAATACCTAAGTCTATCATTTCTTTTAAATTATTTATCATTGATAAATCTTTGGATGACATAGTAAATAATGTATCTGTAGAAATTAGTTTATAATCTTTATCATATAAAGGAAATTCCCATCTACATATTTGAGCACATCCTCCACGATTAGCATCACGATTAGTAAAATAGTTTGATAATGTACAACGACCCGAATAAGAAGAACACATTGCACCATGCAAAAAGCATTCAATACCTAATTTTGTTTTACTAATTATTTCCTTAATTTCTTCTTTATTACACTCTCTAGCCAAAACAATTCTTTCTACATTTTCATATTTTGATAGAAATTCTACAGCTTTGTAATTTAAAGTAGAATTTTGAGTGGAAATATGTATTTTTAATTTTAAATTTAGTTTTTTTACTAAGTCAATGATAAATAAGTCAGCTATAATTATTGCATCTACTCCTATTTTATCTAATCTTTGTAAGTATTCTTCTAAACCTTTATAATCTTCATTATGAAATATAATATTGACTGTAACATAGACTTTTTTATTTCGTTCATGAGCATAATCACAAGCCGTTTGAATATCTTCTAAACTAAAGTTTTTGGCATTTGCCCTTAAACTAAAGTCTGTACCACCAATATAGCAAGCATCAGCGCCATATAAATAAGCATACTTTAACTTTTCTAAATTACCTGCTGGAGCCAATAATTCTATTTTTTGCATAATACTCGCCTCTTACCGATAATTTTTGTTGCTTGTGATTTTTGCTTATTTTGTTTTTCTAGTTTGTTTAACCTTTCTAATATCACTTCATAGATAAATTTCGTATCATAAAACATATCTAATTTCTTGTTTTCAACTATATAGTAAATTTCATAAATTAAAGTATTTAAATTATAATTTTTCTTTTTGATTTCATTATGGTAAACCAAATCTATAGCATTTTCTAAAGTTTTTTTCATGTAGTAAAGCATAGTTTGATTGTCTCTTTTGTGCTTGTTCCTATTTTCGTATTCATTCATTTTTTCCATATTGTTAATTAGTTTTTTTATAGTTAATCTATCATCGAACTGATTTACAAATTTAGAATAATCGCATTGAAAGTATGGTTTATATATTTTAATGCCATAACTAAAATATAATAATGATGCAATGAATGTTGGAAAGGGATATACACTACAATCTACGATTTTTCTTGCATGATTAGTTATATCTTGAGTAATGCCTTCATCTAGGATAGTACCTTTATTTCTTTTCTTACAATGATGATTAGGAATGGCAATAATTCCTGTACTATAATTTGTTGTAGAAGAAATATTAGTTGATGCCATATGTGTTAGTTCATGGGTAAGAATACCTTCATAACTATCTTTATATAAAATAGCATTGTATAAAGAAGTGTAAATGCCTTGACTATTAAGCATCTCACAAGTTTCTTTGTCATAATCAATTTCGATATATTTGATGTTTATCATAAAATTTTTAGCATAACTAGGGGATAATTTATTTAAATATTTATATATCTGTCGGTAAGGAGTGCTATATATTATTTTGTATCTATTATTATATTTTATTTTTTCAATTCTACTTCTTTTACTTATCATTGTTATTACCTACCTTGTATATTGTTTTTGTATAAGAAAATCCCTTGTAGTTATCTTTAAATTCGAATTTCTTTAAATTTCTAATATCAATATATTTTTGAAGTGCCTTAGCATAATTCTCTTCACTGATAAACTCATGATATAATAAGACATAATCGATGTTGTTTTCATTTATTGCTTTTAATTCACAGTCTAAATCTAGTATATGTGAATTGTAGATACTTGTGCCTTCTTTCTCTTCCTTTACGATATGATAGTTATCATTATCTTTAATATAATAATAATCATTATCTTTATCCTTTTTTATATAATCGAAGTAACTTGTTAGCAAATGTCTATTAGAGTATGCCATAGGAATATGACCATAAGCAGGTATAATTATATTCATATTTGTACCTTTTTTAATCTCATATACTTCTTCTAAAGTTATTTCACTAGATAGTAAAGCATAAGTTACTCCTAAATTATTAAAGTAATTATTGCTATAAAGACTACAATTAGAGTGATTTTGAGCAACAACTAAATTCTTTGTAAAATTTATTTCTTTTGCGAGTTCTAATACGGCAAGGTCATAGAAAAGGACACCTTGTATATTTAATTTGTCTAACTTTATTAAAGTTTCTTTTAGATAATTAATATCTTTGTTTTTCATTAATTTATTTAAAGAAACAAAGACTTCTTTATTATTTAGTTTTGGTAAAACATCTTGTAATGTATTTATGTCAATGTAATAATGGCTATTAACTGATAGATTTTCAATACTAAGAAGTATAGCATCGATATCGATGGAAACAATTTTATTTAATTCTTCTTTAGAATTAGGACATGCAATTATCTTACTCATTGGTATCTCAATTAAAAGAAAAGAACTAAATAGTTCTATCCATTTATTTGTTTCATTACTTCGTCTGCAAAGTTTTCGTTTTTCTTTTCCATGCCTTCGCCTACTTCGTAGCGTACAAATTCTAGTATATTGCTACCATTATTCTTAACGTATGTACTTACTTTCATTTTATTTTCTTTAATAAAGTTTTGATCATTTAAACATACTTCTTCATAGAATTTGTTAATTCTACCGTTTACAACCATAGCAATTTTATCTTCTTTTAAGCCTTCTGTTTTAGCTTGTTCAGTTAATATTTCTTTTTCTTTATCTACTACTTCACTAGGAACATTAGTTTTATCTAAGTAAAGTGGTCTCATTGCCGCGATGTGCATAGCAATGTCCTTAGCAAGTTCAGCGTTGTTTCCTTCTAATTTAACTAAAGTAACGATTTTTCCTCCCATATGGGCATAGTTGCCAAATACTTCATTATCATTTTTAGTAAGTAAACTAAATCTTCTAAAACTTATTTTTTCTCCAATTGTTGCTGTCTTTTCGATAATTAAATCATTCAAAGTTTTACCTTCATGAGTTAATTCTAGTGCTTCTTCTACAGTTTTAACATTACTATTTAAAATTGTATCTGCAATAATATTAACTAAATTGACAAATTCATCATTTTTTGCCACAAAGTCAGTTTCTGCATTAACTTCAACGATAACCGCTTTGTTATCTTGAACTTTGGCATAAGCAAGTCCTTCAGCCGCGATACGTGATTGTTTTTTAGCTGCTTTAGAAATGCCTTTTTCTCTTAACCAAGTGATAGCTTCTTCTAAATTGCCATTTGTGGCTTCTAAAGCTTTTTTGCAATCAAGCATTCCAGCTCCAGTTGTTTCTCTTAATTCTTTTACCATACTAGCACTTATCATAATGTATCTCCTTTGTTTTTTTATTTTTTTATTTTTTTATTTCTATTTGTTATTTTAAATTCTCGATTAATTCTTCTTTTTTCATTTTAGAATAGCCTTTAACTTCTTTTTTCTTAGCTAATTCCTTTAACTCGGTAACAGTTAAAATATTTAAGTCTAATTTTGGTTCTTTCTTCATGTTTTCTTTTGTGGTCATTGGCTTTTCTTCATGACTTTCTTTAACTGTTTCTTTTTTAGTCTCAGCACTTTCTTTCTTCGTACCTTTCTTATCTTCTTCGGTAACATAATCAACGATTGTGCCTCCGTTAGCTTCGATAATAGCATTGGTTAAAACTCCTAAAATTACTTTAACGCTTCTTACTGCATCATCATTACCTGGAATTACATAATCAACATCATCTGGATCACAGTTTGTGTCTACAATTCCAAATACTGGAATACCTAATTTGCGAGCTTCACGAATTGCGTTGTATTCTTTAGTTGAATCAACAATAATCATTGCATCTGGCATTTTTTTCATTTCACGAATACCACATAAGTTCTTGTTTAACTTTTCATATTCTTTCTTTAAACCAATTACTTCTTTCTTTGGTAATAAGTCAAATGTTCCATCCGCTTCCATTTTTTCTATTTGCTCTAAACGATAAACTCTTTGTCTAATTGTTTTGAAGTTTGTAAGAGTTCCACCTAGCCAACGTTCAGTAACGAAGTACATCCCAGATCTTTCTGCTTCTTCCTTGCAAACATCCTGGGCTTGTTTCTTAGTGCCTACAAATAAAACCTTTCCTCCATTTTTTGCTATTTCATTTAATTTTTCGTATGCTTCTTCAATTTTGGATACAGTCTTTTGTAAATCTATTATATAGATATCATCCCTTGTTGAAAAAATATACTCCTTCATTTTTGGGTTCCATCTTTTGGTTTGATGACCAAAGTGAACTCCAGCTTCTAATAAGTAGCTCATTGATACTACTGCCATTTAAATTCCTCCTTTGTTTTTTTCCTCCAAATGGTTCAACTTTGAGTCATCACAAATTATATTGCACTAGAGACTCAAATCCCCACTTGTGTGTTTTTTTTGAAAAGCCATGACTATGATATCATATTTATAACTTAATGGCAATATAATTTTACTATTTTTTAGAAAAAATATGAGTATTTGTGAATAGTAAGAAAATTAAAGGTCTTTTCTTTGTAGAGCACTTTCCCTCATAGATACTAGAGGGCATAAACGATGGGTGCCACCGCATTAAATATTTAAAAACATATAATTAAGTGCTATCATGCTTTCTTTTTCTATAATAAATTATCTAATATCTAATATCATTTTAATAATTAATATCTTGTCAATGTATATATAAATCAAATTACTTTTTCCTTCACATAAATACCATCTCCTTTATAATTTCATTATAAAATATGAGAATTATTTTGTCAAGAAAAATCGTACATATGTCATTTTTTAATTTTGGGAAATTGTTTTTCTATTTTTAAATTTTGGACATATTTTAAACGATGAAATAAGTGTTTGCAAAGTGTCGCTTTGGTGGGTCTTTTATAGCATTTTACCTTTTGTACGCCGAAATAGGTTATGAATGTTAAAAAAAGAGTTTTCATTCTTGTGAATTACTTGCCCTTTTCTTACTTTTACTACAAATTCTATTCTATTTCAATAGTTTTTTTAGTATTTTTTTCTTCGATTTTAGGTACGACAACTTTTAAAATACCATCTTTAAATTCAGCTTTAACATTTTTCTCAGTAGCTCCGCCTATATAGAAACTACGAGATGTTTTACTATAACTTCTTTCTTTTCTAATATAGTTTTTATTTTTTTCATCTTCGTGCTCTTCTTTAGAAGCTGTAATTGTTAAGTATTCGTTATCGACATCAATGGTAATATCTTTTTTATTGTAGCCTGGTAAATCCATTTCAATAAAGTAATTACCTTCTTTCTCATAGATATCACATTTCATGTTGTTTTCTTTTACACTTGGTAAAAAGTCATCTAATAAATCATCGAAAAAAATACGTTTTGGTACTAAATTCATACTTATCATCACCTTTCGATTATCATTATACCACTTTTTTAGCACTTGTCAATAGTAAGTGCTAATTTTTTTAATTTTTTTTTCATTTTTATAGATTTTTTGATTTTTTATTGCGGTTTTAATTTGTTAGAAGGACAAAGATAGAAGAAAAATTTTAAATACGGATATTCTTGTAGCCCGATCCATCTAAGATATTATCTTTTGCAGGCAAACTAAAACGCGTAGCAAAAGTCAAAAAAAGGAATAAACTAATTATGAATTTATTCCTTTTACATTAAGTTCATCAATCTCATCATATACTTTTTTCTTTTTAGGCCCTTTTAAAATGCTTTTTGTTTCAAATATTAACCATAATTCATTTGAAATAAATACTGAAGAATATACACCAGCAATAAATCCTACTAACATAGCAATATTTAAATTAATTATTTCACTTGCCCCATATATTATCAATATAATTACTGGTATAATCGTTGTTACTGTTGTTAGTATACTTCTAAACAAAGTTTCATTAACACTTTTATTTACTACTTTCTCTAATTCATTAACATTCTTTTTATTTATCTTATCTTTATTATAATTACTTCTTATTCTATCAAACGTTACTATAGTATCATTAATAGAATATCCTATTATAGTTAGAATTGCTGCGATAAACATCGAATTTATTTCCAATCGAAATATTACAAAGAATATTAATGTTATTAATACATCGTGAACTAAAGCAATAATACCTGATATTGCATAGTTAAATTTAAATCTTAAACTTACATATATAATTATTCCAAGTGATGCAATAATAAGTGAATATATTCCATTTTTAATTAATTCTTTTTTTACTACATTTGATACTGTATATATAGTAGTATCTGTATTATATTCATTCTTAAAATATTCTTTTAATTTATTACTTTCTTCTTTACGTAAAACTTCATTGATTAAAATATTTGTCTTATCCTCATATTTTTCTATTTTAGATATAGTATATTTATTTTTATTTAAATAATCTTTTATATCATCAATTTTAATATTACTAGGTATTGTGATATCACTTCCTCCACTAAAATCCACTCCTAGATTCATACCTCTAAATATTCCAAAAGTTAATCCTATTACTATAATAGATAATGTTCCAAGTAAGATATACTTTCTTTTTTTAACAAAATCAAACTCTTTTCTAGTTTTATTCATTTTCTTATTAGTCATACCTATAAATAAATTTAATTTATCATTAAAGTAATTAGTAGAAACAAAGAGTGATAATATATATTTATTTAAAAATACCATGATTAAAATAGTTACAATAATATTAATGATTAACATGGTTGCAAATCCTTTGATAGAACTTTCTCCAAAAATAAATAAGATTATTGCTACAATGATAGTCGTAATATTAGCATCTATAATACTTGATAATGACTCTTTACTTCCCAATTTAAATGCTTCTTTTAAACTCTTACCCATTTTTAATTGTTCTTTAATTCTCTCATAACTAATAACTGAAGAATCTACTGCCATGCCTACTCCTAGTATCATTGCCGCGATTCCAGGTAAGGTTAATACTCCATTAATTAAATAAAAGATTAAAAATGATAAATATGTATAGATAAGTAAGGTTACTGAAGAAACAAATCCAGAAAAACGATATATGATGATTATTAAAACAAATACTAGACTAACTCCTATATAAGCTGCATTCATGGTCTTATCTAAAGAATTTCCTCCATAGGTAGCTTCGACAGTTCTTGAAGATATTTCATTTAATTTAGTAGGCATTGCTCCTGAATTGATTAAATCAACTAAATTCTTTGCCTCTTCTTCAGTAAAATTGCCTTGAATTATAACATCACTAGCAAATGCTTGGTTTACAGTCGCCGCGGATAAGCATTTTGAATTTCCTAAAGAACCACATTTATCTTTTTCTTTATAATATGCATCTTCTGTCTCATCAAAATCTAACCATATAACAATTTGATTATTAACCATATCTTTTACTTTATCAGTAACCGCATAAAAAGTTTCTACATCTTTAATAGGAAGTGCCACGGCTGGTCTTCCAGTTTGATCCATTGTTACTTTAACACCACTTTTTAATACATTTGATGTCATTAATAAATTATCATTGGTATCACGAAATGTCAGACTAGCGGTTTTAGATAAGATGTCTCTAGCGTCATCTTCGTTCGTAATTCCCGCTAAACGAACACGAATATGATTCTCTCCTTCAATAGTAATCTCTGGTTCACTTACTCCTAAAACATCTATTCTTTTTAATATTGTCTTATATGTTTGATATACCATATCACTTGTAACTTTACCATCTTTATCAATAGGATTTACTTCATATAAAACTTCAAAACCTCCTTTTAAATCTAATCCTTTATTTATCTTATTAAATAAAGGATTAAAATCAATAACACAAAAGCAAGTAATTATAATAGTAATAATTGTTAAAATAATTAATTTTAGATAATTTTTTTTCATACATTAATCTCCTTTAAAATACTTCGATCTAATTTACTAATTTTTTCTTTTAAATATAAATCAATTTCTTGGTTATCACAATGAATTATATCGTTAACCATATCTGCGATTGTTAAACCTTTTGAATAAGGCCATTTTGTTTCTTTTAAATATAACCATATATCTTCTTTTTTTATATAAAAATAATTTCTATTTCTAAGTAATCTTAGTTTTACATTTAAAGCAGGACTTAAAAATTCATATAATTTTTGTATATTAGTAATGTTGTCCATAAAAACCACCCTTAACACAAGTATTATTATATAATAATTTTATTATTTTGCAAACATTTTTTGTCAAACTGTAACTATTTTTAGTTATTTACTTTTTAATTTAATAATTATATGATAAAATACAAAATAAGAAATGAGGGATACTACCATGAGCAACGATTTAAAAAGATATAATATTATGATGTCTATTAATAATAATAACAAAGAAATTGAACACATCGATAAAACTATTAAAGATAATTATAAAAAAATAAAAGATTACAACGACTGTAAAGATAAAAAAAAGGGATTTATTTTTGGTGTTATTTTAAGTTCTTGCTTTTTTGGATTAGCACTCAGTACCGAACTGATAACTTTTATTAACCAAACTATATTTAAAATACCATTTCTAACATTAGGAAGTTTATCATTAGTGGGAATTACATTACCTAAATTTATTTATCTAGTTAAAAGAAATGGCTTTAGAAATGTTGATATCAATAGATTAAATAAAAACAATAATTCACTATATGAAGCAAGAAATCATTTAGTTAATATTAACAAATGGTCCAAAGAACAATTAAAACAAGTAGAAAAAGAAATTGAACTAGAAAAAAACATGATTTCTCCTATTCAAAATAATTATGATAATGAGATAGTACATGAAGATATAAAAATATATGTTAAAAAAAGGTTTTAAGTAAAATAAAACCTTTTTTTATTGTTCTTCTTATAATAAGCTCCCATACCATGTTCTAAATTATATCTAACCCATCTTTTTCCTTAAATCATTTAATATGTTATCTATTTCATCTGGTTTCTCATCATACAAACTAACAATAAAATTATTAACTCCTATCTTTTTATAATAAGATATTTTATCTAATTTATTCATATTCTTAGAATCTAGTATATAACTAATACAATTATTAGTTATAATGGGATAAATAGCACTATCACGCTTTAATTTATATACATTATTTTTACACAAACAACAAGGTTTCTTATCATGATTAATATTCATATTCATAAGGCAAAACTTAATAACCATTAACTCTATTCTACCATATACAAACACTGAAATATTAGGCATATCTTGATAATTTTTTTGATAATTCAAAATAGTGTTTTCCAACTCGTTATCTTCTACTTCAGGAGATATTCCAATTAACTTAACACCCATTTCATGTAAATATTTGATTCCATATGAATTAGTAATATTTAAATATATAGAACTAATTAAAAAATCACTCTTATATTTATATAAACATCCTAAATTAGAAATAACATAATTTAGCTTCCCATAGTCTAATAATTTATTAGTAACTCTAGGTACTTTATAATAAACATTATTTAGATACTGATATTTTTTATATAATGAATAATAATCTGTTACAATAATTACATCTTTATCTATTAAATACATAAGCTGTTCTTTATTTCTAACTTCAACAATTAAATAATTAGTTTTAACTGTTTTACTCCTATTATATACAATTTCTTTCTTTATAATTTCCTTCTTCTTATTACTTCTAATATCTTCTAACCTATTACACAAAAGCCTTCTCATTTCATTTAATCTTGATATAGGAATAAAAATATTATCATCCATATCAATACTTATATTATCTACCTTAAATACTGTATTACCAACTCTGCATAAAGAAACTTCAATATCTTTTTTAGTGGTTGGTTTATTTATAGAAGAAGTAATAATATCAAGAGAATCTTTAACTTTATTTACATAATCAGTTATCTCTATTTCTAACTTATTACCTAACTTAGCCTTTACTTTAAAAGAAACAGGTATCTTCTTATTAGGAGTATTATTTATTTCATTTATTAAATGACTATCTAAAGTTTTAAATACCAAACCCGTACTATTTATATTTACTTTATTATCTAATTTAATAATACTACCCTTTTTAGCATGATTAATTAAATTATCTTTATCATCATATAAATAATTTATTATCATGCCCTCTTTATTACTAAATCTAACACCATCATTTTGATATATATCATCATCTAACTTAATTGTTATCTTCCTTTTATTATAAGAAATTATCTCACCTAAATGAGTGCCTTGATGATTTGGCGATTTAATATTCATTACCATTCTACCATATTCATTGTTTAAATAACCTTTAGTAAATTCACGATTAAATAATACTTTTAAATTAAATATTCTAGTTTTATCTATTAAAGTATCTTTATTTTGATAATAATTATCAATAATAGTTCTATATACCTTAGTAACATAATAAACATACGCTGGAGATTTCATTCTACCTTCTATCTTTAATGAAGTTACTCCCATTTTTATTAAATCTTCTATTAAATCTATTGTACATAAATCTTTCATACTAAGTAAGTAATTGCCCTCTGTCTTAACTATATTATTATTTTCTAATAATTGATAAGGTAATCTACACACACCAGCACATTCACCACGATTACCACTTCTACCTCCATGAAATTTAGAAAAATAACATTGCCCCGAATATGATAAGCATAAAGCACCATGGATAAATACTTCCTTTTCAATATCACATTCCATCTTCTCTATTTCACCAATACTGAGTTCTCTTGCTAAAACTGCTCTTCTAACTCCAAGCGATTTTAACAACTCTAATCCCTCATTATTATGAACATGGCATTGCGTTGAAGCATGTATTTCCAAATTAGGTAATATCTCTCTAACTAACTTAATCATTCCAATATCCTGCATAATCACAGCATCTACACCAATTTCATGCAAAAATAAAACATAATCTAAAAAATCAGTTATTTCACTTTCATAAATAATTGTATTAATAGTAACATAGATTTTAACTCCATATAAATGAGCATATTTAACTGCATCCACCAATTCTTCATTAGTAAAGTTTTTAGCAAATTTTCTTGCTCCATAGTTCTTACCACTTAAATAAACAGCATCTGCTTGAGCATTAATTGCCATTTTTAATGTTTCAAAGTCTCCTGCGGGAGATAATAATTCTATTTTTTTCATAATTACTTCCTTTTATATAGTAAATTGTACCATGGGATTAAGTTTCTAGCAATAACTTATTTTATTATTTTACATTTACTATGTCGTTATAACTCTATAGAATAATTATTACAATCAAGATTAAGATTAGAATATATTTTTTATTTATAATAATCTTCTACTGATAACAGCATAGCAAAAAAAGAAAAAAATATAGCATAACAAATTAACTATATCTTTTTAATTACTTTAAAATGTTCTTAAAGTAACTCCTAATTTTTTATCTAAAGATTTCAAAATACTATTTACTTTCTCATTAATCTCATCTGCCGTCAAAGAAACATCACCACTGTCAAGAGACAACCTTAACACAATAGATTTTTTTGATTCAGGTATCTGTTCACCACGATATTCCTCGATAAACTCTACCTTTTTTACTTTACCTTTTATTAACTCATAAATATCATTCCACGTAACATCCTCATTCATAATTAAAGATAAATCCTTAGTAATTAAAGGCAATAAAGGTAAATGTTCAAACTTATTTGTTCTTGAACTTAAAGGATTTAATTCATCAAAATTAATCTCAAATACACAAACATTACATCTCTTTATTTTAGCATCCATCATCGTTTTAATAGATAAAAGTCCCATAGTTCCTACCTTTTTACCATTAGAAATAATATCTAAATAAGCATTAACATCAGCCCACGTTGGTTTATCATTCTTTTCAAACGATAATCCTTCCATATGAGTATATGCACTCATATTTTCAATAACTCCTTTTACTTGATAAAATATTTCCTTAGCATCCTTAGAAACAATTGCCCCACTTACATAATTCTTATGTATTGGAAGTGTCTCATCTATTGAAGACTCATGATACTCACCTTTCTCAAATACTTGAGTAGCTTCAAAAATCTTAAATTCATTATAATATCTTAAATTTTTAGAAATAGATTCCAAAATTCCAGGAATAAGTGAACCTCTCAAATATGCTTGTTCAGGTGAAGGTGGAGTAGCTAATTTTACTAAACTACCCTTATCTAATCCCGATGCATCTATATATTTTTCATTTACCCAAGGATAAGTTATTATCTCATTAAAACCACATCTTACCGCTAAATACTCCCTTATTCTTCTATCTAATAAAACCTTATTTTGCAATACAGCATGTTCAAAACTAACTGGAAGAGGCTTTGCCTCAAAACTAGAAAATCCAAGTATCCTAACAATATCACCCATAACATCATCTTTTAAACTAACATCACCAGTAGCCCTCCACGAAGGAACCTCTACATGATAAATATCACTTTTATATTGAACATTATAACCTAAAGCAGTAAGCAATTTACTTATAACATTAGAATCAATTACCTTACCCATTCTCTCGTTTAAAAATTCTTGACTCACATCTATCGTAATAATATCTTCCTTAACTGGATAATTATCAGTATATGCTGTAATAACACAAAGAGGAAAAATACTCTTAAACAAACTAAGTGCTAAATTTACACCAATATCAACTCTCTTAGTATCAAGTCCCTTTTCATATCTAATTGAAGCATCTGTTTTTTCCAAGAACCTTTTTCCTGTTTTTCTTATACTACTTGGAGTAAAGTTAGCTACTTCTAAAAGTATCTCTTTAGTACTATCTAATACTGAATCCTTCTTACCACCACGAATACCCGCAAGTGCTAAAACACTTTTTATATCACTTATAACAAGATCATCAGTAGTTAATTCTATCTCATTATTATCAAGTAATAATAACTTTTCATCCTTCTTAGCATTCCTTACAATTATCTTATTACCTTCAACATGTGTCTTATCAAAAGCATGCATCGGTTGGCCTGTCGATAACATAACATAATTAGTAATATCAACGATAGCATTTATTGGTCTCAAACCACATTCTACTAATAAAGTTTGCATCCATAAAGGTGATTTTCTATTATCTACCCCCTTAATAGCAATACCTACATATCTTTGACATTTATCTTTGCATTCTATTTCAATATCAAAGCTTGGCAAATTTTTATCTATTTTAAAACTAGGTATTTCTTTAAGTGGTAAATCATAAATAACAGATAATTCCCTAGCAATACCATGATGCCCCCACAAATCAGGACGATTAGATAATGACTTATTATCTATTTCAAAAATAATATCATCAAAACCCAAAACCTCACTAATAAGATCGCCTGGTTTACAATCGATTCCCTTTAAATCAACGATTTCATGTTCATCACTAGGAGGAAATAACTCTTCTAAAAATACTTCACTTGCCCCACATATCATACCATATGATTGAACACCACGCATTTTAGTTTCTTTTATTTTAACAAGTTCTGCTTCACCATGCCAGTGAACCAAAGCACCGGGAAGTGATATAACAACAAGTTCATTTTCATATAGATTAGAACCACCACATACAATCTGTACTACCTTATCACCTATATCAACCATACATATTCTAAGCAAATCAGCATTAGGATGCCTTTTCACTTCTAATATCTTACCCACGACAATATTATTATACTTATCTTTAATATTCTCTATTTTTTCTACTTCAACAGTTTTTTCTGTTAAATCATAAGCTATTTTTTGATAAGTTAAATCATTTGGTAAATCAATATATTTTTTTAACCATTTTAAAGATACTCTCATATTTTCCTCCTACTTAAATTGCTTCAAAAATCTTAAATCTGTACTTCTTAAAAGTCTAACATCATCGATTCCATATCTCATCATAACTAAACGGTCTACACCAATATTGATATAGAAACCTGTCCAAATTTCAGGATCTAATCCTGATGATTTTAAAACATTAGGATGTATCACCCCACCTGGCATAACTTCAATCCAACCACTTTGATGACAAACGCTACAACCATGACCTCCACATACTAAACATTCCATATCAATTTCATAACCAGGTTCTGTAAAAGGAAAAAAACCTTCACGCATACGAACATTAATTTTTTTACCAAAAACTTTTTCTAATATCGTTTGAATCATAACCATTCCTGAAGAAAATGATATATTTTTATCAACGATTAAAGCTTCATATTGATAAAATGCTCGTTCATGTCTAGCATCGGTTGTTTCATTTCTATATACTCTACCAGGATAAACAAATCTAGCTGGAGCCCCATGTTTTAACAAATATCTAACCGAACCTCCAGTTAAATGAGGTCTCAAACACAAACGTTCACTACCATTTTTATCTTCAGTACCCTCTAACCAATATGTATCCATTGACTGCCTAGCAGGATGATCAGGTGCAAAATTTAAATTGTCAAAAGCATATTTTTCACTGCTAATATCATCTTCACTATAAACTTCAAATCCTAAAGATAAAAAGGCTTCGTTTAAATCATAACACATTTGAGTAATAGGATGTAATGCACCTTCACTAACCTTACTTCCTGGTATTGTAAAATCAAGAGGTTCATCCAAAACACTCTTAGATGCAATTAAAACTTCTTCCTTTTCCTTTATTCTTTTATTAAAAACATCCTTAATCTCAGTAATAACAATACCAACATTCTTCTTTTCATCATTAGTTAAAGAAGAAATATTTTTAAGTACCTCAGTTAATTCACTCTTCTTACCCATTAAAGATTTAGTTATCTCTTGTAATTCTATAATAGTCTTAGTTTCCTCTATCTTTTGCAGACCCAAATTACGTATTTGCTCTAATTTTTCTAACATAATATACCTCCATAAAAAAACAGTAATATCCATAAAGGACGAATTACTGTAATATCCGCGGTACCACCTTTTTTCTAGTTACCTAGCTCTTTATTAGAATTAACGCTTCATCTACGTTTTAACTCCATTATTTGAAATTCATTAAATACACTACTAAAATAGTTTTCAGCCATGACTATTCTTCTCTTTAAAGGTTATATTTAATTACTATAATAACTTCAATGTCAAAATATATACTAATTTTACTATTAAAAATATAAGTTGTCAATAAATTTAAATATTTTTTTATTGTTTGCTATCACGAATATAACAAAAATTAATTGGATAAAACTTCACAAACATTCTAAAAATTAAACCATAAACACTACAAGTAATATACTACTACTAAAATGATGTATTGACAAATATAAATTTTTTATATGCCATATAAATATAATTTATACATAAAAAGATATAGTAAATTATTCACTATACCTTATCACCTTTTTTTAATCTTGCTGGCTTTATCATTATTCACTCTCCAAATTTAAATATTCCTCTCTCGTTATCTCGTAGCAGTAACAACCTACTTCTTCAGTTAAAATAGTATATTTAACCTTTTTAATTTTACCAGTTCTATGAAAGCCTAATTTTTCTATTACCTTCCAAGATGCTATGTTATCAGTAGCAACACAAGTTTCTATTTTATCAATTTGTACTTCTTTAAACATATAATCAAGTACAGCCTTAGCAACCTCACTACCATATCCCATACCATGATAATTAGAATCTAAAAGCCAACCAACATCTCTTATATTATCACTATTTTCATTACCAAACTCATCATGACTTTTTTGGCAGCTAGCCTGACCAATACATTTATTTTCTGATTTTAATATTATCGACCACTGAAATACATCTTCATTATTTGCTTTTTCTAATTTTTTATATTGCCATACTTTTTCCTTTTCCCAATCATAATTAAATTTCCCCACAGGATAATGCTCTGCTACTTTCTCATCACATAGAATAGTCCAAATAATTTTTAAATCTTCTTCTTTAGTAGGTCTTAAAATTAACCTATCTGTTGCTAACACTTTAGATCCTAAATATTTCATTTTACTACCTCTTTTCTTTATTTATTAATTTTTTATTTTGACAGCATTATCTATTATTTTCAGTTACTGTTATCACTTGCATATTACCATCTTCAAATAATAGATATTCTTTATCTCCTATTAATTCTATATCATTACTATCTATAAAGATAGTATCTTCTTCAGGTAAATAAATTACTTTTTTTCCTATAGAATATTCTTTTAAATAATTTGCATTATTTTCTATTTTAATAATATTATCATTATAATGACAAAGTAATGAATATCCAGATAAAACATCAAAACTACTTGTATCTTTTAAACCAATAATGCTATTATCATCTTCATATTTACAAGTATCTATATCTTTACCAAATATAATTGCACCAGCACTTCCACCGAATACAACACCATCATTATCAATATATCTTTTAATTTTATCAAAACAATTATTTTCTTTAATATCTCTTAAAAGTTTATAAGTATTACCTCCACCTATATAAATAGCAGAATAATTATCAAAATTCTTTTTGTATAAATCTTCACCGCCAGTAACCATATCAATATTATTAATACCAATAATATTCATTTCTTCTTTTATCCATTCTAAACAACTATCATATTTTTCATTTTTCATTGCAAGTGGTATATATAATAAAGGTTTACCCTTATCAATCAAATTGCCAAACTTAATAGTAGCCTCTTTTATTTCTTTACCACTTCCACCACCACACAAAAATATTTTCATGATTTATCACCTCTATTATTACCACCTACTAAATATCTAATTTTAAATTATAATTTTTCTATCATTTTAAATATTTCAGAAACAACCTTTGTATCTTTATTAAAACTAGGATTTATCTTTTTAAAGAAATTATAATGTTCTTTTCTCCATTTTAGTTTTTGTTATATTACTTTATTCCATTATACCATTCTCTATAAAATAATGTTTACCTACAAAATCTATATCATTATCTTTTATTCTAATAAATGATTCATTAGGTAATCCTATTATTCTAGCATATTTACTAACTTCAAATACTTCGTCCATATATTCTTTATTATTAATATCAAAGTGAGGATATATATTTAAATTAATAAGACCTAATCCTTGATAATCTACTAATTCATAGTTTTTAAAATCATCTTTATATATTACTCTATCTGTTTGATTCATAGCACCTGCACTAGTACCAATAGTAATACCATTTCTATCCCTTAATATATTAAATAAATTATATTCTATAATAGATTTCATTTCTAACTGTGGACTACCACCCATTAAATAAACTATATCTGTCTTCTCTATATATTTATAAGCATCTTCTTTAGATACTCTATTATCTATTAAATGTACTTCTTTAAAATTAATATCTATATTTTTAAATACATTAATAATTTCTTTAACCTGAGTATCATTTCTTTCATATTCATCAAATAGACTAGCTATAAAAGTAATAGACATATTATTATTTATATCTTCTTTTATATATTTCTTTTGATTATCATTAAAACCTTTATTTCTATCTATTCTACTAAACATATAATTAATTTTCATAGTTATTCTCTCTTTTTAACACTTTCTCTTTATTATAATTGTATTTTTTATATAAACTTTCTTTATCTTCTATATCTAACATAGGAATATTTTTTGCTGATAACATAAATATCGAAGTAGCATAATCTTCTTGTGGTAAATCATATAAACTTTCTTCAGCATAATAATTATCTTCCTCTTCATATTTATTTCCAGGATATTTAAACATAATAATACCTGTATTTATATCAGTATCTGGTAATTTATAATCATCGTTTAATTCTTCACTCATAAGATAATATCCACTTTTGTTTTAACCTCTACTATATTAATACACATAGCAAGTATTAATTCTTTATTCTCAAATAAATAACTATATCTTCTTATTAATTCTTCTTTAATATTCATAACTATCTCCTTTGATAATATCATTTTATCATGATATATTATCAAAGTAAACATTTTATAATTTATTTAAAATAATCATCACGAGTAATAGAATAACTAATTAAATCTGCTTGCTTTTTAGTAACTTTATCATATACTCTTTTTCTAAGAATACCTTCATACTTCATTCCTACTTTTTCTAATACTTTTCCGCTAGCGGAGTTTCCATCTACATAATAAGCATATATAGTTTCTACCTCTACTTCTTCGAAAAAGAACTTTATTATTCTAGTTAAAGCCTCAGTACCATATCCTTTATTCCAAAAGTTTCTTCCGTAGCAGTGTCCTATTTCTACTGTATTATTATTAACATCAATATCTACTGCTCCAATTGTTCCAATAGGGACTCCTTCCTCTTTTGGTATTACCATCCAGTTATAAAAATTATCTTCCTTATAACTATTCTCTAAATAATTAAGAAATTTTATAGTATCTTCTTCTTTTTCATAAGCATCCCATCTTAAATATTTAGTTACTTCTTTATCATTAGCCCAATTATTGAACATATCTTTGGAATCTCTAGTACTTGCTTTTCTAAATAGAAGTCTATTTGATTCTAATTCTACTGTTCCTATGTTCTTCATATAAATCATCTCCTTTTCTTTCTTCAATTTTGCCATCTTCTACTGCAAAATAATTATTAATATAATATATTTCATTATCTTTTATTACAATGCATGAATCATTAGGTAAACCTATTATTCTATGTTTATAAGAACTATTAACTATTTCATTTACTTGCTTTCTATTATTAATATCAAAATGAGGATCAATAGTTGTATCAGTAAAACCTAATCCTTCATAGAAGAATGTCTTATCATAATCATCATCTTTAGAATAATACCATATCTTACCTAAGTTCATACTACCCGCAGAAAATCCAAGTAATACTTTATCTTTAAATAATTCTTTATAATTTATTCTTTTTATTATATCTAGTTGTATTAAAGGATTACCTTCAAATAAATATATAATATCTACTTTCTTTATTATATTTATCATATCGTTAATAGAAGTCCTTCTATCTATTAAATAGAAATCTTTAACACTATTAAACATACTTCTTATACCCATTTTATCACTAGTACCATCTATTAAAGTATCATTCTTACTATAATCATCTTTAGCACATATAATAGCCATACTATTATATCTATCTAATTCTTTATTTATAACTTCCTTTATTCTAGTATTAAATCCCTTTGCTTTATCACAACCACTAAATAATATTATCATAACATCACCTATCTTTTTCTAATTTTACATTTGTTTAATACAATTAGGGGAATCTTCATCTCGTCTTCAGTTAAACCAGCATGAGTTGATTTATGGATATGACCCACATTCCTATATTTAAAATATTTATTACTATAAGCTAGAGCAAAATAATCTCCTAGTGAATCTCTAAAGTATTTATGTTCAGCACCATTACCTAGCAATCCACTATTAATAAGTTCTTCTTTAGTCATTAATCCAAAATAATTACTAAAATATTTATTAAATAGATAAATAAATTCTTTCTCTCTACCCTTTTTTATTTTAAAACTACATAATCTTCCTTCAAAGGATGTATCTCCATCAAGTGTATCGAATATATCTTTATAATCTTCTAAGATAATAGTATCACAATTAATATGACCATAATCTGCTACGACAATAAGTAATGTATCATAAAATATAGTATTATATAACTCTTCTGTTTTTTTATTAATTAACTCAAAATAATCTATAGTCTCTTTACTATCAGTACCAGTAATATGCATAGTAGTATCTGGTTCAGGATTATAGACATAAATGTAATTTTTATCTTTAACATTTAAACTACTTTTAATTTTACTTATCATATCGTCGATATCTTCATATTTATTTTCATTAAATGAAGCAATTAACTTAGCATAATATTTTCCATCTTCATTTATTAATTCACAAATATCTTTATATGGAAAATATTTTCTAGCTAGTGATACACTAACAGCAGCTATATCAGTATCTTTAATTTTGTTAGTAAACATTGTTACTATTTTATTTTCTTTTTTAAAATATAAATCCCAAGCAAGCCAACCGTGTTCCATTGGCGAAAGGCCAGTAAGCATTGATGTTGTTGAAGCAGTTGTAGTAGAAGGTACTACTGAAGATATTTCTTTTAACATATTTCTATATAGAAAACTATTCTCTCCTAATGATTTTTTTATTAATTTAGAACCCATTCCATCAAACAATAAAACTACTACATTTCTTGGTTTATATTCATCTAAAATTTTATCAATATCACATAAAGTATTATGATAAACATCAAGTTCAAAATATCTTCTAATACTAGATGCTAAACTAACAATACTATTATCATATTCTGATAATATAAACTTATCCTTTTATCTACTTCCTTTCCAATATTAACATATATATAGAAAAAACCGAAAGCAACTATTCTATATAAGAATAGTGACTCCGGATTTTATTAATTATAAAATACGTGTAGGTTTTATCCCGAGATAGCTTTATATATCTCCTCACTTGCTATAACTATATAATTTATTTTATGTTTTGTCAACATTTTATTTATATTTGTTACATCTTTTTAATTTATTTAATATATTGCAATATTCTTTGAGGTGAAAAAGTTACACCTCAAGAATTCATACACTTCTTTAGTTAATTTAAAACTTTTAATTCATCAAGCATCAAATTTTTAATAAAATCAATATCTGTAAAAAACAAATCTAATCCACTTGCTTTTAAAGAAAGCATATATTCAAGATCATTAATGATTTCTCTTTCGACAGCAGAAGCAATTTTAACTACCTTACCATCAACAGTATGTCTACTTTGAATATATTTTTCTAATGTAGGAAATGCATTCTGAATTAATATAGCCTGTTCTCTACCAGCAATTCTTTTGATCAATATTGTTTTACAAGAACCATACTTCTTTTCTTTTTTAGCAATAATAGTTCTGTACTTATCTACCCTTGTACTTAAGGGTATAAACCATAAAATTTCTTTATCTTTAATTGCTAAATATGATGGTCTAGAATGACCATTTTCATGATTTATCATTAATCCTTTTTTATTAATTTGATCAAAGAATTCATCTTTAATATGATATAAATAACCAGTCTGAACTTTCATGTAAATCAACTCCTTAGTACTATATTATCACAAATAAAAAGAAAACTCTATCTTTAGATAGAAGTTTTCTTACATTTACAACCGAGATCATTTATTGCTCGCACCACTCGGAAGCGATTAACATTTCACGACTAGGATCATTTATTGCTCGCGCCACCTAGAAGCGATTAACATTTATCATTAAGGCATTCTTCCAAATGCAATAATAATATACTATATTTTATGTAAAAAGTCAATTGTTTATGCAGAAAAAAACCTAATATTCTAAAACGTTTGCTATCACGTTTTTATATTCACAATTGTATTAGTTTTTACAATTCCTTACATTACTTATAAATTTACATACTTCTTCATATAAATTCATGTTTTTTTCTACTTTAATTGTCCTTATATTTAATTTATTTGCACCATCTATATTCTCTACATTATCATCCAAAAATAAAAGTTCCTTAGATTTTATATTAAATTTTTCTAATATAAAATTATAAAAGTTAGCATTCGGTTTTATTTTATTTATATTCGCAGAGATTATAACATCATCAAGATAAGTTGTATCAAAATATTTATTAATAAATTCTTCTACGTAAGATAAATGATTCGTTGCTATAATAATTTTTATATTATTATATTTATTTTTTAATTTAGTAAAAATATCAGCATCCCTTACTTTATATAATTTATTAATTATATTCTTTGTAATATCAATTGCTTCCTTATTATTAATTTTCAACGTTTGCTCTGCAAAAGTAAGATAATCTTCATCATTTAAATTAGATCCAAACTTTCTTTCCAATTTATCTTCCTGTTCCCTTAAATCAATATCCTTTTCATTAACAAGAACTCCAACTAAATCAAACGCAATTACTTTTAACAAAATAATCACCTCACAAATTATTTTAACTACTTATTATTTAACAAATATTTTTTTAATATCTTATTTAATTTTACCTCATCAATTGGTTTTAATATATAATCTATCTTTGCATTCTCATATCTTTTTTCTATTCCTATCTTATTTGGTGTAAGCATAACAACAACACTTATTTTATACCCTGCTATTTTCTCTATCCTTTCAAATACTTGATTATTTAAATGATTATAATCTAAATATTCAAACTTTTTAGAATCTGGCATCATATCATCTAACAATATCAAATCCCATGTTTTATTACTATATAATAAATCATTATACTCTCGATAATCATGTGCTACACTTACATCTATATTATAAGGTGTTAACATCCTAACTATTTCTTTTATTTTATTTCTATTATCATCTACTATAAGTATTCTCTTATCACTAGCATTAAAAATATCTATCTTACTTCTCTTTTCTTCCTTTATATTATTAATATTATTATATTCTAATACATCCTTTTGATCTATAGAAATAGTAAATGCTACTTTATTATTACTTATTATCACATCATAACTTCCATGTAATAAAGTAATTAATTTTTCTAATATCTTATAATCTAATCCCTTTAAGTTTATTATCTGTTTTCCATTTTTATTTTCTAAATATTCTTCTATTTCTTTATAATCTAAAATTAAACTTATCTTTAAACGACATAAACTTCTTACCTTTAAAGTAAATACTCTATATTCCATATTACTAATATTATAATTAGTTATTAAACTATTAAATAAATAAATTACTGCTTGTTTTATCTTTTCAGAGTCCCCATATAAAACATTAGGCATATCTTCTTTAATATTATCTTTAATCTTTATTTTTTTATTACCCAGTTTAGAATTAAATAAATCTCTTATTTGAGCAACCAATTCATATAAATTATAATTATTCTTAACAAGTTCATACTTACTACTCTCTATCTTAGATAAATCAATAATACCATTTATTTGATCCACTAATTCAACTGCCATTTTCTTCATATTATCTGTTTCATCTATTACTTCTTCTATATTATTTTTATCTATCTTTTTATTACCAAACATAAACAATTTCTTTAATGAAGAACCAATTGTCAAAGATAAATTATTTAAACTATTCATTGTAGCATTATTTGCTTTTTCTAACATTTCCTTAGAATAAGTTAATTCCTTAATAGTCTTAATATCCGGATTTTCTATAGTATAATATAACAGAGTAGTAACTAAAGCAAAAGCAGTATTTGCAAGTAATAAACTAGGATTAATTTTTTGTATTATGCCTATAATAGTTAATAGAATCACAAAAAATATTATTGGGGCATAACCACGATTTTTTAAATTTTTAATATTTCTAATTATATAAACAAGCATAATCACTGTGTATATTGCCGATAAACTAAAAACTATATTAACACTACAACCATAAGAATATTTCATACCATTTTCATTGAAGAAATATATTGGTAAAAATATTATTAAAAATATAATTATAATAGTAAACATCCAAAAAATAACATACTCTTTTTTATATATTTTTTGATAATCAATCATTTCTTTTCCGTGATTATTTCTTGTAACAATAAATACATATTCTACAAAATAACTTAACCACAGAATACACAATAAAAGATATATCTTTAAAGAAATTACAAAAAGAAAACTCGACATATCCGGTGGTATTAAAGTTATATATATTTCTGCAAGTAAAGAAAAGAATGAAACAAATAAAAGCTTTGTAAATATATTGTTTTCACTTGTATGTACCCTTGATTTAGAAAAATAAACAATTAATAACATTATGATATATGCCAAAGATGCAACTGATAAGAATATAGTACTACTATTATTCAATTAAAGCACCTACTTTCTATATCATTGTATCATAAAAACGTTATTTAAACTATATTTTTTTAACCAATAATTTACCTTTTACTATTTCATTTCCTATATTTTCTAACATTCTAAAATCTTGTTTATCATTCTTAGTATATGGAATTTCTTCTATTTGTTCATAATAACTAGGTACTTCATAATCCGGTAATTCTTCCATACATCTTTCTTCTATTTGTTTTTTAGCTATTTCAAAATCTAAATTATTATCTTTTAGTACAACAAATGCCATTGGTACACTTATAGATTTTTTATCATCAACGCCAACGACTATGCATTCTTTAACACATTCTACCGAATTAATTACTTCTTCTATAGTATCGGGACTTATTTTAAACGCTTCCTTTTTAATAAGTCTACGATTTCTTCCTTTAGGTATAACATAGCCATCATTATCAATATAACACAAATCGCCAGTCTTTACCCATTGATTACCCAAAATATCAATTTCTTTAATTTTATTTGTTTCTTCTTCATTATTTAAATATTTAACAAATAAATTATCTGCTGAAATATAAAGTTCGCCAACATTCAAAGGTGGTAATTCTTCATTTGTTTCAGGATTTACTACTTTAATATTTATACCATCCATAGGTATTCCAATACTTCCTGGTTTACTTGCAAACATTGGTGATACTATTGTCGCCCCAAGACATTCATTATTTCCATAACCATTAACTATAGTTTTATTAAATAATTGTTGCATTTGAATCAATTCAGGTGCACTAATCTTATCTCCACCAGAAACGAAAACTTTAACCCGTTCTAAACCATTCAATATTCTTTTCATTTCATTTAATTTATGCCTTAATTCCTTTTTAGTTTGAGAAGAACTATCTTTTTCTAACATATCAATTTCTTCATTTAATTTATTTAATTTATCATACATAAAACGATAATGCACTGGAGCCGCTAAAGAAATATCAAACTTACCCAAATCATTACATACCGTATAATCTTCCACATATGGATTCATCAATGCTTTCATGGTAAATGCTAAACTACCATATATTGAATTAGCTAATCCATAAATGATAAAAGGTGGTACTGATATATGCATAGTTGTGCCTTTATAAAAAGGCAAATCGGTGTACGCCATTTTTTGTACTGCAGAATTAAAATTATATTCAGTATGAAGTATTTGTTTAGGCTTACCTGTACTACCACTTGACTGAACAATCAAAGATGGTCTATCTTTTTCAAAACCAACTGGTTTTACCATAACATTAATTGCTCTATTATTAATAAAATCGTTAAATCTTATAAACCTTTTATCATTAGGTAATACTATTTTCTTACCCTCTTTTTTATCTTTCATATTAGCTAAAATCTTAACTAATGGTGATAAATAATCTTTAGGAGAACTTACTATAACTCTTTTAACATTAGTTTCATCAATAATACTCTTAATTAAAGGAACCATATCCTCAAAAACAATTAAAGTTTCACAATAAGTGTTATTAATATATTTTATTAAATCTTTTTCTTTAGATCTCAAATCAATCCAAGACATTGAAGCACCAATTTTACTTAAAGCTAACAAACATTGCTGTACCAAAGGCATACTTATCGTTAATATAGAAACATTATCCCCTTCATTAACACCATGATAAACCAAAGCATTGGCTAACTTATCTGCCGATGCAAACAATTCCTTATATGTCATATTATTTCCCATAAATTCAGTAGCATATAAATTCATATCGTTTTTGTTTTCATTCTTAACAAAGGAATACATTGTTTGTTCCAAATCAAATTCTTTAATTGGTTTTACTCTCCAAAATAGTCTATTATTATTTTCCATAACATCCCCCATATATAAAGTTTTTTTTACTTTTTATTATAGCATTTTTATAAAAACTAAGCAACTACTTATTATTTAACAAATATTTTTTTAATATCTTATTTAATTTTACCTCATCAATTGGTTTTAATATATAATCTATCTTTGCATTCTCATATCTTTTTTCTATTCCTATCTTATTTGGTGTAAGCATAACAACAACACTTATTTTATACCCTGCTATTTTCTCTATCCTTTCAAATACTTGATTATTTAAATGATTATAATCTAAATATTCAAACTTTTTAGAATCTGGCATCATATCATCTAACAATATCAAATCCCATGTTTTATTACTATATAATAAATCATTATACTCTCGATAATCATGTGCTACACTTACATCTATATTATAAGGTGTTAACATCCTAACTATTTCTTTTATTTTATTTCTATTATCATCTACTATAAGTATTCTCTTATCACTAGCATTAAAAATATCTATCTTACTTCTCTTTTCTTCCTTTATATTATTAATATTATTATATTCTAATACATCCTTTTGATCTATAGAAATAGTAAATGCTACTTTATTATTACTTATTATCACATCATAACTTCCATGTAATAAAGTAATTAATTTTTCTAATATCTTATAATCTAATCCCTTTAAGTTTATTATCTGTTTTCCATTTTTATTTTCTAAATATTCTTCTATTTCTTTATAATCTAAAATTAAACTTATCTTTAAACGACATAAACTTCTTACCTTTAAAGTAAATACTCTATATTCCATATTACTAATATTATAATTAGTTATTAAACTATTAAATAAATAAATTACTGCTTGTTTTATCTTTTCAGAGTCCCCATATAAAACATTAGGCATATCTTCTTTAATATTATCTTTAATCTTTATTTTTTTATTACCCAGTTTAGAATTAAATAAATCTCTTATTTGAGCAACCAATTCATATAAATTATAATTATTCTTAACAAGTTCATACTTACTACTCTCTATCTTAGATAAATCAATAATACCATTTATTTGATCCACTAATTCAACTGCCATTTTCTTCATATTATCTGTTTCATCTATTACTTCTTCTATATTATTTTTATCTATCTTTTTATTACCAAACATAAACAATTTCTTTAATGAAGAACCAATTGTCAAAGATAAATTATTTAAACTATTCATTGTAGCATTATTTGCTTTTTCTAACATTTCCTTAGAATAAGTTAATTCCTTAATAGTCTTAATATCCGGATTTTCTATAGTAAAATACATGAATATAATAGCAATAGCCTGAGATGGTACAATAAACATAAATTCATGATGATAATATTGAACAATAGAACTCAAAATACCTAGAATAAAACAAGCAATTACAGGAATAGCTTCCATATCCTTTAATTTATTTATATTCTTTAAAACACATCCTATAATGATCATAAAACCTATTGATACAATAAAATACTGCATTAAAGTACCAATACCATACGGATATATATAAATATCATTAATTTCTATATTAATTGGTAAAACAAAAGATAAAATTAATGAAATAATGTAAAAAATACTTATTAATATTTCAAATTTTTGAAATTTACTATCATTCTCTTTAATTCCAATAAAAACAGAATAATTATAAAGAACAAAATAATACATCCAAAATATATAATATACATACAATAATTTAATTAATACTTCATATATAAACATATTTTCAATACTAGTACAAAGTATTATATAATATATTGATATTTCTATTAATAGTCCTATAATTGTTGTTATAATTAATATTTTAAACATTTTATTTGTATAATTAGATAATGTTTTTTTACTAAAAAATATTGAAGTTATAATTAATAAAACTATTAAAAATGAAATACCTACCCCTAAATTCATTAACATAAAACACACCCACTTTTTATTCTCTTATTTTATTTTCTAATTAATTTCTTAACTTTAGTATTAACTAAATATTTTGGTACAATTTCCTTAATTGGTTCTTGCCCAATTGGATAAGATATTTTTAACAAGTTATATTCATCATATGGTGCATAATAATCCACTTTATCATTCTTTAATTTAATAAAATCCCTTTTCCCAGTTACTTCACTTGACTCAAAAGCATCATATATCTTTATCGCATCTAAGTTATATTTTCTAGTAATATCTTCTATTATTTGAGATTCGTGCCCTTTTGCCTCATTCTTTAAAACAACTTGTCCCACTAAAGCATAATTATCATTTGTTTTATGTGCCGTAATTTCCCATTCAATAATAGGATCATCTTTATCTAATGAATATTCAATATCAAACAAGTAAATAGTATTACCTTGTTTATCTACATAAGAATCAGTAGCTCTTCCTAATATATTATAAGACTTGTCTATATTTTGAACTGCTATATCTCCTGTAACACCCCATCTAATACCTTTTTCATCATAATACCATCTTTCCTTGGTTGCTTCTTCATTATCTAAATATCTATCTGCTGATGCAGGAGAAGATACATGTAAATTACCACGCATACCTATTCCTAAGATATTACCATCATTATCCACTATTTTAGCTCTAATACCAGGTTCTACAGGATGTCCAGTTTCATTTGTCTTAGTTCTATCATCCATAAAATAACTACATATTGTACTAGAACCATCTTCAGCAGCCCCACCACCAATAGAAAATCTAACTTTGCACCCATTCATCTTAAGCCATTCATCAATTAATTTAACATTACTTTTAGTAACAGGTTCTCCACCAGAACTTGGTCTTGTTACATTAGCAAATGCATCCTCTTTAATAAACCCTTGAGCAACACCCGCTAAATAGAAACTTGGCGCAGCAGTAATCCAATTACATTTTGAATTCATAACATCTATTCCAAAACTATTTTTGTTATATATTGGCTGAGGAACCATCGTTTTCCCTCTCGCCATTTGCAAATAACCACAAAACCTTTCTCCAGTAGCATGAGTTAAAGGAATAACTTGGAAAACTCTTTCACCAACATAATCTTTAGTATTAACTCCAATATGTAATTCTATTAAAGCATTCGCAGACATCTCTTTATAAACAATACACTTAGGTACTCCTTTTGTAGTACCACTTGTATATGAATAACTAACATCTCTATCAATATCTACTGGTTTTGATATCAATTCTTCATTAATGTTTTTACCAACTTTGATTAGTTCTTGCATTCTAATAAAATTAATTTTTCTAAGTTTAGCCATTTTTTTTAAACATTCCTTTTGCTTTTCATAATCTCCAAATATTTCTTGTAATTTTTTTGGTAATTTAGATATATCATCAAAAATATGCTTTTTTTCTTCTAATAAATAATCACTTAAACTAGTAATTATTACATTTTTCACATTACTACTTTCTAAACTATCTATAACAAAAGGTAAATATGCATCTAAAATAATTAATGTTTTAGAATTTTTTCTATCTGTGTAAGTATGAAAATCATTTCTTAAAAATAAGAAGTTTGGACTATTAGATATTGTCCCCAAATTACTTGATGCCAATAAGGCTAAGATATTTTCTGTACTAACTGGCATACATAAAGTAATAACATCATTTTCCTTAATACCTAATGATTTTAAACCATTAACATAAGTTTTAACATGAGTTGGTAACTCCCCGAATGTTATAACATTCCCAAAGTAATCAATTGCCGGAACTTCCAAATTGTGTTGATTCCACGACATAATATTATCATAAACATTCATATTATATATTGATATATCATTTACTACTCTTACTATTTTTGCCCAATAAGGCAATTCTCTCACCATCTTATGTGTTGGTATTTTCTTATTATTTTCCATAACATCCCCCATATATAATTGCTTTCACTACTTGTTTATTAT
>ERZ779737.610-NODE-610-length-32357-cov-69.506408_pt1 | contig 32357 bp, 55 predicted proteins | sample MGYA00511889_ERZ779737 | MGnify/ENA primary metagenome ERZ779737 (study PRJEB29588, sample SAMEA2163575) | human gut metagenome | biome: human gut; feature: human-associated habitat; material: faeces | place: Denmark | collected 2008/2010 ... | reverse complement strand
TTCTTTTTGTCTAAGAATATTCATACTATGGCTTGACTATGATATAAAAGCGATGTAGTATGTAAGTATAGAAATGGGTAAGAAATGCCTACAAGGCAGAAATGCCTACAAGGCAAGAAATGCCCATTTAAATATAAAAGCACATAGGAGGATATATTATGAGTGCAGAAGAAAAATTTATAATGGTTGACAAAGATTTCGCTGAAAAAGGTTTGACATTAGAAGAAGCATATATCTTAGGACGTGTAAAAAGCCTTTCAGATGAAAGCCTTATTTATCGTGAAACTAATGAATCTATTGCTAATGCAATGGGCAAAAGTGTAAGGTCCGTTAAAAATTGGATCAATAGCCTTGTTAAAAAAGGATATTTGCGTAAAGAATACAACGGCAGATGTCGAATGCTATATCCAACAGATAGGAAGGAATTGATTAAAAATATTGAAAAAGGTAGAGAAGAAGTTAAAGGATGGATTAAAAATAGCGGTTATGAACGAAAAGGACAGGAAAAATCAGCGTTTGACGGCATGACAATAGAAGAAAAAGTTGCATACTTAAAAGCAAGGATAGACCAACAAAAATTTGCAAATGAAAGTGACAGAGATTTTCTTTAGGGGATGTAAATTATGATTGATGATAAGACATTATTTGAAATACAATGTAATATAATAGGTTATTTGCTAAAGCATAAAGAAGATATAGACAAGTTATCTATTAATGAAAACTATTTCAAAGAGTTTGGCAATTCAAATTTTAAGTATTTATTTAAAAGAATAAAGGAACTGCATAAAGAAGGGAGAGACGCAGAACTTCTCACGGATTTATTAGAAGATAAAAACATAAACCAAGACTTTGTTTTTAACACTGTTTACAAAAGTAATCCTTATGAAGAAATTGCAAGCATACAAGGACTAGAAGATACAATTATAAGTGCCTATAAAGATAGACTTGTAAGAAGTGAATTCAGAAAATATGATAATGGTAAATGTGATATAGATGAATATTTTTCTAATTTAAATATTATTAATAGTTTAGGAACTATTAAACAGGAAACCTTGAGCATTGCAGATTTTAACTTTTTAGAGACTGAAAACAATGCTATAATGGGCTTAGGTTTTCCAAAATTGGAAGCATTCCTTAAAATGAAAGAGCATGATTTTATGGTGATTTCAGCAAGCAGCACAGGTGGAGGGAAAACGGCTTTAGCCTTGAATATGCTTAGTGAACTGTCTAAGCATTACCAATGTGTTTACTTCAATATGGAAATGGCAGAAGAAGACATTAAGGCACGCTTGTTATCAATTGAAACAGGAGTTCCAATGGATACCCTAGAAAGATACCGTTATATCACCGATACAGACTTAAAGAGCAGCATTGACAACGGTATAAGTGAAATAGTCAACAATAAGAGAATAACGCTTGTAACAGGTGCTAAGAGCCTAGAAACAATAAACACAAATATAAACAGATTAGACACCGATGAACACGTTATCGTTTTTGTAGACCATATAGGCATGATAAGAGGTTTTAGCCGTTCTTCTCTTTATGAGAAAACAACAGAAATAGCAAAGAGCCTTCGTGCCTTAGCGCTCAATCACAACATAACAATGATAGCATTATCTCAAGTTAGCAGAGGTCAACCACAACAGGGACAGAAGGCTAGATTAAATGAGCCTCCAACGCTTAGCAGACTAAAAGAAAGTGGCGAGATTGAGAACAGCGCTCGTCAAGTAATATTCATATATAACAAGCAAGAAGATGATTACTATTTACGCATTGCGAAAAATACTCGAGGAAGTGTTGATGTTGATATTCCTATCGAGTTTACTAAAAAGATAATGACAATTAGAGAAAAGTAAGTCATAACCAATAACGTTATGGCTTTTTTTATTTTATTCAAAACTTTTTTTAAATAAATGCTTGCATATATGTAATATATAGTATATAATATACTTGTAAAGAGAAGAGGGCAACCCCCTAAGGAGAAAAGAATATGAATACTTATAGAGTTAATGATGATTTTATTATGATTGTTGGAGAAGGAAAAGAAGAAAACGCAGACATCTTCTGTTGTTTATATGATTCAAGTGTTGGTAAGAAACCAACATTAAACACATTGGATTATTTAAAATTAATCCCTAATTTTGAAATCATTGATTTTGATGAAATCAAAAATAAAAACTTTTATGGTAAATTATGTTGGATAATTCAAAGTGGAATCGCATTTATTGCTGATACTCATACATATGTTGAAATCCTTAAAAATGATGATTTGAAAGAAATCAAACCTTTTAAGGTAGTAAAAACATATAGTGATGTTGGTAGCGTAAAAATTGGAAATGATAGTTTTCAATTTAATATTCCTAATGGCTATGGAGATGGAAATACAGATGTATTGATTTCTGATACACCAACAGAAGCACCAAAAAATGCTGAATTTGTAACGTATGTTAATGGAGATTTCAATATTTATTCATATGACTGTAATATAACAAATATATCACATACATTACATGGAGCATATTATGTATTTTCACAAAGAGATGTAAAAGCATCTCATGGAAAAGTGTGGTTTATAAAAGAGTGATATCACTCTTTTATAACTGCAAAAAGATTTAAAAAAAAGTTTAAAAAAAGTATTGACTTTTCTATGTATTACATATATAATTATAGATGTAATAAGGGAGGTAAGCAAAATGGAAAGAATGAATAATGGTATTTTAAAAATTGATGGTCATGAGTATACAATGGAGAAAATGAGCGAAAGAAGAGAATTTTATCATTTCAATGATAGAAATTCTAAAGATGAAAGAATTGAAATTGAATTTACAAAGATTGAAAATGACTGCAAAGGACACATACTAAATGTATGGTATAAAGAAGGTTTTATCAAAGAAAAATTAGAAAATTATTGGAATGTTGAAGTATATGTCTATGATGAAAAAGGAAATTGCTATGGAAAGTATAATCCACAAATTTTACCACATGGAACAAAAATCAATTTTGATTGGATTCTTGAAGCAACAAGAGAAAATAAAGAAAGAATTTTAAATGAAATCATAAAAAGAACTTATGATTGCGAAATTAAAAACAAATAAAAATAAGTGAAGCGATAACACTATAAACACCAACTTTTTTAACTAGGAGGAATAATTATGAAAACATTAAAAAATTCAAAACAGAAAAGTTCCGCTATTGCTATGGATATGTACACAAATGAGCAGTACATTGAAATGTCAAAAAATGAAGAAGGCATATTTTATATTTGTTTGGGCTTTGGTGCAATTTCAGACATTGAAGAATACGACGGCGAAGATTTAAGAATTAATCATTCATCAGTTGCAGAAATCAAGGTTGTATATAACAGAGAATTTGATGAATATATGAATGTTGTAAAGACTTACAGCAGTAATACTTACTATGTAACATTATAAAATATATGTTAGATGCTCAAGAACGAGCCTCCATTATATTCATTAAATAAACTATAGAAAAAATTAATAAAACGCTTGACAACGATGTATAAAAGCAGTAATATAAATGAGAAGAAAACGGAGGTGGTTAAAATTGAATGAATTTAAAAGTTTCACACCGAGACAAGCACGTCATTACAGTGGATTGAGCGTCCAAAATGTCGCAGATAAACTCGGTATTAATAGCGTTACTTATTTCAATAAGGAAAAAGGAAAAACAAGATTCTATGTAGATGAGGCAATAAAGTTTTCTGAGATTGTCGGAGTTCCTTTTGAAAATATTAAGTGGAAATAATAGGAGGTATAAAAAATATGAAAACAAAAATTAAAATTACAGGTGTTTTAGACGAAGAAAAAGAAAAATTAGAACTTGAAAAGAACGGATTATGCGTTCTGCATTTAATGATGGTAATTACTGCACTGACTAAAATGTTATTTAATGACATGGACGAAGAAGACCATGAGAAAACGAAGGTCTTATTAAATGACATTGTAGAAGACCCAGAGGAAGAATTGAAGAATCAGTTTAAAGCAATTAGAATTACAAGATTGAGAAGATTGATAAAATCTTTGAAAGATATTGGTGAACTTGTAGAAGATGAAAGAGATGAAAGATTGAACTAAAAAGAAAAGGTGGAACTCCTAAACAGAGAACCACCAATTCTTATAACATCTTCATCTATTTATTTAAAAAAGATTGATGAAATATCAGACATGTATATATTAACATGTATAAGGAGGAATTACAATGAGCAAATTTGAGAAAATTATATTAACATTATTTAATGTGTTGATTACAGGAGTGTTAGGATATAGCGTTATAAATGGCAACAATTGCAGTGTTGTAGAAATTAAAACGGTTATGGCTATATCATTAATGTTTAATTTACTATTAATCGAATACACGCTTATTAGAATAAGCAAGAAAAGAGGGTAGAACATGGATGGAGTTATCAAACATCCTCTGCCATCAACTCATGAAGAATGGCTAGAAGATAGAAAAAACGGAATCGGAGGTTCAGATGTCGGAGCAGTATTAGGACTAAATAAGTATAAAAGTCCATATACATTATGGGCTGAAAAAAGTGGTCTACTGCATACAGAGGATGCCGACAACGAATCAATGAGAATCGGCAGAGACCTTGAAGACTATGTAGCACGCAGATTTGTGGAAGCAACAGGGCATGAAGTTGTAACGAGTGACTATTCCTTCCAATCAAAATCCCATCCGTTTATGCTTGCGAATGTTGATAGATTGTTGACGGACGAACCTTGCGGTTTAGAATGCAAGACTGCGAGTGCATTGGCAAAATATGATTTTGAGAGCGGAGATATACCACCTTCTTATTACTGTCAATGCATGCATTATATGGCAGTTACAGGACTAAGAAAGTGGTATATTGCTATATTAGTAATGGGAAAGGGTTTCTATTGGTTTGAGATTAACAGAGACGAAGAAGAAATTAAAGCACTCATAGAAGCCGAAGAAGATTTTTGGAACAAAGTAGAGACAGGAGAAGCACCACCAATTGACGGCACAAGTTCGACTGCAACAACACTTGAAGCAGTATTCAATTATTCAAAAGATGACAAAGAATGTATATTAGGTCATGAGACAGAAACAGCGCTAAACATGATTTACAACATAAACGAAAAAATAAAGGAACTTAAAGAGCAAAAGACGCTTTATGAAAACATTGTAAAGCATGAAATGAGAAGTGCAGAAAAAGCGGAAACGGAAGATTTAATCGTGACGTGGAAGCGTAAGCCTACAAGAAGGTTTAGTCAATCAGATTTAAAAAAGAATGAACCGTTGGTTTACAAAAAGTATATGAAAGAAACAATATCAGAAAGATTTGTAGTAAAAAAGAAAAATAATCATTGACTATATACTATATATAGCATCTAATTAATATAGAAATTAAAAAAAAGGAGCGAATAAAGAATGACAAGTAAAGAATTACAGAACAAGTTATATAGTGTCGAATGCTCACTTGATACGGTCGATAGCGATATATCAATACTATTAGAGAAACTAAATTATGAAAAGAAAGAAATGTCTAAAGCGCATGATGAAACAAAAGGTGACAAGTTTGTATCCCATTATTTAAAAGAGATTACATTTGATTTAGACGACGTTATAAATGCTTTAAATGCTTACTTAGAAACATTTAGAACTCGCAGAAGCATTGTTGAAGAAAAAACAAGATTATGTGCAAGACTAGTCAAAGGAGGAATTGAAAGAAATGAGAGTGAATGAACTTGTTTATAGGCTCGATGATGATGAATTATTACACATCAAAGACATAAGCAAAAAGGAAGAATTATTCGGATTCAAAAAGGATATTACAACTAATGAGTTATTCAAAAAGCAAAAACTTGGAGACTTGCTAGTTACAAGTATTCATTTAGAAATATCACATGACGACCCATTTTCAGTTCCTGTCATGTTGATTATGGCAGAAAAATAAAGGAGGAATAAGATATGGCAGAAGTTAAACAAAAAGGTATAATCACTAAAACAGCAAAACAGGAGGTCGCTAAACAGCAAGGGCAGACAATCAAGGATTACATCAAACTTTATAAAGGTGAAATTGCAAAGGCGCTACCAGACGTTATGACACCAGAGCGATTTGCGAGAATCGTTACAACTGCAGTCACTAATAATCCAAAACTTGCAGAATGCACACCACAAAGTTTCGTTGGAGCGATGTTAAATTCTGCTCAACTAGGGCTAGAGCCTAATACCTCATTAGGTCAAGCCTATCTGATTCCATATGGCAAACAGTGTCAATTTCAGATTGGCTATAGGGGATTAATTGACTTAGCATTTAGAACAGGAGAGGTAAAGAGTATCACTGCTGAGGTTGTTTGCGAAAATGACACATTCGAATATGAATTGGGGCTTGAACCAAAACTAAAGCATATTCCTAGTAAGTCAAACCGTGGTAAACCTGTCTTCTATTATGCAGTTTTTAAACTAAAGAATGGTGGAGAAGGATTTAAAGTAATGTCAAAAGATGAGATTGACGAGCATGCAAGAAAATACAGCAAAAATTATAGTGGAGGTATATGGCAGAAAGAATTTGATGAAATGGCTAAAAAGACAGTACTCAAGAAGTTATTGAAATATATGCCATTAAAAACTGAATTTGTAAGAGCGGTGGCACAAGACGAGACTGTAAAGAGTTTTGATGGAATGAATGCAGATGATATCGCAGACAAGCCAAACGAATTTGTAGAAGCAGACTTCGAAGTTAAAGAAGAAACAGGGGAGGTTGTAAGTAAATAATGACAGATGCAGAAGAAAAATTAGAGATTTCCGAGTTTAATTATAAAGTGTTAAAAGGTAAATATAATCACCTAAATAATGAATATGAGAAACTCGTAAAAGACTATAAGCAATTGCTAAACAAGTATGAAAAACGTTATACATTGTATTGCGAAAAAGTGAAAGATAAGGTGCAACTACAAAACGAACTTGACAGAACAAAGAAAGAATCAAAAGAATTTAAAAACAAATATGTAAAGGCTATGAACTCATACAATGCTAAACTATTAGAATGCGAAGATTTGAAAAAAGACAATAAAGAAATGAACATAGAAACGTGCGTTCTAGCAATACTATTGTTTATTGTTAGTGTAGTTCTAGTGCTTGGATAATATAAACGGCTTGCAGAAATGCAAGTCTTTTTTATTTATAAAAACATTAAAATAATTTAGAAAAGTATTGATTTTATTATAAACAAGAGTATAATGAAGATATAGGAAGAGAGGTGATGAGAATGTACAAAGATTTAAAGAAAATAGAAGATATACTTATGTATAAGACTTTAGAAATTGATTCTGTCGCTCATGTAAATGGAGACGATTTAACATTAACAATCGCAACAGAAGAAAGCGCAGAACTAATACAAGCCTTAACAAAAGTTAAAAGATATGGGTTTAAAGACGAATACAAAGACAACCTACAAGAGGAGATTGCAGACGTGCTTATCTGCATTAGCGAACTCACATCATTAGGATATATTGACATTGCAGAGGTCGAAAAGTGGCACACATATAAAGTCAATAGAGAGATTAAGAGAGCAAAGAAAACAAGAAATGAGGACAGAAGATAAAGATTGTAGAAGAAATAACAGGTCTTGAAAAACCTATCTTAGAAGATTACTTGGAAGACCAAAAGAACTATCCTGAGGATGATATGCATGAATGTTATGTCGATAATTTAGATTCATATTCATATAATCTTGAAAGATTTATCGAAAGACAGGAAGCCAAAAAAGAAGACTATATGAATCTTTTATATAGTGATTTAAAAGACCTAAGACATTTTAATAATAGGGCTATTGATTTATATTGTAATATTTATTTAATGCTAGAAGAAGCATTAGGTGTTAATTTTGATAAAAGCAATAAAAACATATATGATGCACTGCATGAACTGTGGTATGACTGTCTAAGAAGACAGGAACATATAATCAATACCATGCAGAACTTTATTAATATGAAGAAAAAAGGTAGAGAGGAGAATAAAGACGAAAGTAAGTGGAGAAAGGCTCAACAAGTTATTAAACGCATTTGGTCATAATTGCGACTTCCTATTCACGGAAGCATATGCTTCATAGCGTTATGCTGAAAGACTAGAAAAGCATATTGAAAAGTCTAAAAGTAAGAACGCTGAATTTTTTTTATTATATCAAACAGAAAATTTCTAGAGCGTATGAATCAAGTAAGAAGGCTACAGATTTAAACAACAAAATGAGTGCTTTGTTACTTAACAATTGTATTTATGAAATGGACGAATCAAAATTTATTAATTATCAGTGTGACCAGTTACAAGAGTTGTGGTGTTTAAGTAGAACACTGTATGGACTAATTTTGGAGTTTGAAAATAATTTCAAACTTATAAAATACAAAAAATAGGAGAAAGAAATATGAAAATAACAAGTTATAAAGAAAAATATGAAAGAAAAAAGTATGCATATACTAGTTTATTAAAGAATTACAACGAACTAGTAGAAGTATTTAACGATACAAAACAAATAATTATTAATTCGCTTGAAAGCCTAAAAGGTCATGAAATATGTGATTATGATAAAGGATATAATGTTGGAGTAGAAGAAAGTATAGTAGTTGTTGAAGATATTGCCGTTCCTGTCGTATATGAAGAGCCGTCAGCGTCTTTTATTCTAACTAGATTAGAATATGAGTTACTCAAATATTGGGACAAAAAATATAATTATATTGCAATAGATAAAGACGGAGCGTTATATACTTATAGAGACAAGCCATCAAAAAATGAGGATGTATGGTCAACTGAGTATGGACACGCTAGACGTCAAAAAGGCTTTGATGATTTATTCCATTTTATTTCATGGAGAGATAAAGAACCTATGAATATCGAAGAACTATTAAATAATTGTGAGGTGATTGAAAGTGATTAACGCAGAAAAATATAAAGATGAACTAAAATCATTAAATGATGCGGGCAAACTATGGTATACCGCTTTTGATAAACAAAATATGACGTTTTGCGATTGCATAGATGTAAAATGCGAAAATTGTGCCTTTAATGGCTATAAATTTTGCAACAATGGACGCTATAATTGGCTCTTATCCGAGTACGAAAAGCCTATCATTCTTACAGAACTTGAATATAAAATTCTTAAATACCTAGCAGATAATGCAAAATATATGTATATCGCAAGAGATAAAAGCGGTTTCTTAGGTGTATATCATAATAAGCCAGATAAATTAAACAATGTCTGGAACTGTTATGGTAGCACCGACCATTTAAACGTATTTAACGAATTATTTCAATTTGTTAAATCTGAAGACAAAGAACCTTATTCAATCAATTACATTTTGAAAAATTGTAGGGTTATTGACAATAATATAGTTATCCATAAGACAGTAGATGAATAGGTATAATTTGATTATGAGTGTTTACGAGACAAAGACATTCCAAAATGGATACGTAATTAAAAGGATGGAATATTACAATTATAAACAGTTTATGAACGACTTAGAGGAGTTTAAAGAAAAATATTATATTATTGGATACGTCGCAAACCCTCAAGAAGGTGTTGTTACTGTCAAACTTTTTGATAAAAGAAAAGGGGAAAGGCCATGAGCAATACAATAGGAATGGAACTACACGAAGAAATAGTAACAGACCTCCAATACAAACTAGAGCAGTTGGAAAATGAGGTTGATGACTTAAACGAAGAAATAGAAGACAATAAAGATGAATACAAAGAGACCATTGAAAATTTAGAAAAGAAAATTGTTGACACGTTGAATGATAAAAAGGTTCGCATTGAAGGTGATGAAAGAGATGAAGCATACAACTATGCTATAGAAGTTTGTGTTTACTATGTAGAGGATATGTTTAAAGAACTATTAAATAAATTAGGAGGAAACAAAGATGTTGAATAGAGCTGCACTTGTAGGTAGACTTACAAAGGATGCAGAGTTAAGAAGGACAAGTAGTGGAAAAGCCGTAGCAAGTTTTACATTAGCAGTAAATAGAAATTTCAAGACAGGAGACGGGCAGGAATCGGACTTCCCAAGCATTGTTGCGTGGGGAAAGGTTGCAGAAAATACGGCTAATTATTGCAGTAAAGGTTCGCTTGTTTCTGTAGATGGAAGATTACAAACAAGAACGTATGAAAACAATCAAGGACAGAAAGTATTTGTTACTGAAGTTGTTGCTGATAGTGTGCAGTTTATAGAAACTAAGAAAAATATAAACATACAGGCAGAAGCACCAAAACAGGAACAGAAGAAGTCAGAAGCATATGTACCTAATGAACCACTAATCAATGATTTTGAACTTGATGAAAGCGATATTCAATTCTAAGCATGAGTAAATACAATTCAAGAAAGACAGTCATTGATGATATAACATTCGATTCTAAAAAAGAGGCTAAAAGGTACGTAGAACTTAAAAAGAAGCAAGAAGAAGGGGAAATAACCGATTTAAGGCTACAAGTACCCTTCGAACTTGTACCGTCATTTACAATCGAAATAGACGGAAAAAAGAGAAGAAGAAGAAATATAAGGTATATAGCAGATTTTGTCTATTATAAAAACGGACAAAAAGTTGTAGAAGATGTAAAAGGAAGAAAGACAGAAATATATAAATTAAAAAAGAAACTATTTGAATATAAATACAAGGTTACTATAAAGGAGACATAGAAAAATGGCAAAATGGAACAGAAAAGGAACGTATTATGTATATAATGCAGATACTAACGAATTTTTAGGATGTGGAAGTTGTTTTTCAATATCAAACTACTTCAAGGCTAGTGATGATATTATAAAGGCTCATGTTGCAAAAGGAACGGCTTTTTCTGTTTTAAAGTATGACATAAGTTTATTAATAAAATATAAAGATGGAGTGGTTGAAGATGTTCCATTTGCTGTAGAACTTAAAAAGAGAAACTCAAAGTTTTTAAACAGTAAGTGCAACTCAATAAAGCCTTCAAATATGGTAGAGGTTTTCAAAATATTTAGAAAGCCTAGAAACAATGAAGAAATGGATTACATGAGAAAACACTTTTCGATTATCAACCTAAACAGGGTAACAATCGAACTTGATGGAAAGTCTTTCGAAGACGGATTCCCTTATAGGATTAATTTCAGAGGTAGAGACAAGACAAGAAGCGTTATTTTTACAGAACACTTTTATGACAAGAAACTAGCAGAAGAACGCTTTGAATATCTCAAGAAATTTAAGGCTAAAAAGAGTGTAGGGTCATTTTGGTACGATGGTAATAATTATGATATTCAAAAAGTAATCTGCATTTACAGAACAAGAAGTCATAAGAATATGATTGTATCAACAGAAGAAGACACTACAAAAAAGACAAGATATGAAGAATATGTTGATTTAGTGCAGTTCGTACAGAAAGAATTTATTAGATAAATATGTGCCATTGGATTCTTATATATATTTAAACAATAAGAAAATTAAACAAGAAAATCTATTTATAAAATGCCTCCAATGGATTCTTTTCTACTATCTCATTGATTCAATGGCACTCATGAATCTGTATTGCAATTGAAAACCTATAAGAAGTAAAGGTAGAGTAAAGAGCAGTACAGATTCTTTTATATTAATAGAGAGGAGTGAAACAACATGAATATTATTGCTTGCTTGGTACTCACGTTATTAGTATTACTATGGATTTATTTAACTGCATAAATAAAGGAGTGGTTTTAATTGACATTCGAACAGACTAGAGACTATTTAAGAAGTTATAAGAATATGAAAAACAGGGTCGAATATTTAGACAACGTTCTAATTGGTGTACACTCTATTAATTATGGAGAGGTTCACGGTTCAAACGGTGAGTATAAAACCAACAATGACTTTATTCTGATGAAGGATAAATACGAAGAGCAGATGACAGAGATTAGAAACAATATAGAAGAGTTAGAGAACATACAATATAGAGATGTATTATTCTATAGATATGTCTGCTGCCTTAACTTCTATGAGGTTGCAGACGTCATGCAGTGTTCTATATCACACATCAAAGAACTAAGTCATAATGCTATCGAAGAATTAAGCCATATTATTTAGTGTTACATAGTGCTATTAAGTATTGTTTAGACTTACAACATACGTCAATATATGATAATATGGTAAAGTAGAAAATATATAAATATAAGGAGTACTTGTTAGAGTACTCTTTTATTATGCAGTAAAGAAAGAAGGTATTGCAATGGCTAAGGGGTTAAGGCCACACAGGCACCAATTTTATACAGACCATCGCATTAGAGTATATGACAAAAAGAAGAACCGTGATGAGATTATAGATGTTATGCGATGTATGATTTGTGGCTATCAAGACTATGAATATTCGTTTGAACCACACGATGAGAATGCGGAAGAACTAACATATTCGCTTGATACAGACGATTAGAGAGGTGATAATGATGCCTAGAGGGAACAGACCAGACCAACAGATAAGCGCCCACAGAAGACAATTTGCAGTCAATAAAAAGAAGATACTCGCCACACAGACAGTATGCGGCATATGTGGCAAGCCTGTTGACTTCACTAAGAAGTATCCTCACCCTATGTCTCCATGTATAGACCATATAATACCGATTGCAAAAGGTGGCCATCCAAGCGACATTGACAACTTGCAATTGGCTCACTGGATATGCAATCGAGAGAAGAGCGACAAACTATTTAGACGAGTGACTGTAAAGTATGATACAGAAATAGGCAATAATGACTTACCACACAAAATAGACTGGAAAAATTATAAGGGTTCTTAGTCTAATTTTACCATATAAAATTAGGGGCTAGGGTATCCCATGGGTATTTTGACTCAGAGGTTCACGTCGTCTATACAGATTTCTCGTAAAAATATCGCTAAATGCGAAAAATAGCCTATTTAAGAGGCTTTTAACAATATTATGAAGAGGCATAAGCAACGCTTAAAACAACGCTTATACGCTAAATTTAGGGGGTTTTTATGGATTACAAAGGTATTGATTATTTAAGGAGTTTACTTAAAGACAAACAAACAAGAGTGGCACGCTGTTATAAGTACTACAAGCAAAAAGACAAGATGGACAACTCACAAGCAATCACTGAAAATAAGGACATGCAGAAGATTACAAAGAAGGTTGGTTGGATTCCTAAAGCCGTAGATTCATTAACCAATAGATTACAGTTTAGTTCCTTTGGTAATGATGATGAATTAATGGTCAATGATATTTTTATGAGAAACAACAGGGATGTATTATTCAATACAATGTTTAAAGGCGCAATCATTTCATCATGTGATTTTGTCTATATCTCTAAAAATACAGACGGCACGGCAAGACTACAAGTAATTGATGGATATAATGCAACAGGTGTTATAGATACATCTACAATGCTGCTAACAGAAGGATATGCAGTACTTGAAAGAGATAGTTATACAGGTTTGCCAACTTTGGAAGCCTACTTCATTAAAGGGAAGACTCAGTATTATAAAGACGGGCAATTAACAGGAGAGATTCCAAACGTGCTTGATTATCCATTGCTAGTTCCAGTCGTTTATAATCCTGATGCAACTAGACCTTTTGGACAGAGCCTTATTACTGATTCGCTTATTAAATATGTAGATGATGCAAAGGAAACCTTAAGGCTTATGAGTGTTTCTGCACAGTTCTATTCATTCCCACAGAAATGGGTCACAGGGCTTGACAACGACACAGATACGTTTGACAAATGGCAAATGGTCATGAGTGCAATGATGGCATTCGCACGTGATGAGGACGGAAACAGTCCGACTGTGGGGCAGTTCGTTCAGCAGTCTATGTCACCTTACAACGAACAGTTAAAGACCATTGCTTCACTATTTGGAGGAGAAACAGGGCTTACCCTTGACGATATGGGATTCCCTAGTTCCAACCCATCAAGTGCAGAAGGTATCAAAGCAAGCCATGAGACATTGCGACTTATGGCACGCTCAGCACAGAGGACGTTTGAAGTAGGTGTTATTAATGTAGCGTTCTTGGCTAAGTCGCTTGAAAGCAATATGCAGTTTAAGCGTTCAGAATTTGCCAATTTAAAAGTTAGATGGAAGCCTGTATTTGAAATTGATGCAACAATGCTTAGCGGTATTGGTGACGGAGCAATTAAAATAAATCAAGCAGTAGAAGACTACTTCGACAAGAACACATTAGAAGACTTGACAGGTATTGAAGCATCTAAAGACGATACTCCTATTTATAATAAGTTGATTGATGATGTAGGAACAACTACTAAAGATAACGAGGACAATTTAGCAGATGAATAATGATGTATCACAAGACATTCTGAATGCAGTAATAAAAGACTTTGAAAAGAAATATAAGTCCTCTAAAGCAATCAACAAACTAATTCTAAAGATAGATAACGGCACGGCTTCTCATATGGATTCGTACCAATTCGCACAGAAAGTGAGCGACTTTTTAAATTATGCAATCAAAAAGAATATGACAGAAGGAACACTTCCAAATGGGAAGTTATACTATCATATTGCCGAGAGTGTTTTAACTCCTTTGCTCAAGAACAACCATGCATTAGTAACTAACTATGCAAAGGACGTTCAAACAATGCTAAACAAAAAGGACGATATACCGTTCAAAGGTAGGGTTGCAAAATGTAACACAGACAGGATAGAGGGTATTTGTTCAGAGTTCTCAAGAGCGGACAAGTTCGAGAGCACGCAAGCAGAACTTGCAGACACTATCGAAAATTATTCGCTATCAAACGTTGACGATACAATAAAAGAAAACGCTAGATTCTTAAATAACCTCGGTTATTATGAGGTTGTCGAAAGAAAAGCAGATAACGGTGCTTGTAAATGGTGTAGAAGCATAGAGGGTACGTATGACTATTCGAGTGACATGGATAATACGATATTTAAGCGTCATAAACGTTGTAAATGCACAGTGTGGGTGCATAGAAAAACATTAATTTAGGAGGGCTAAGCAATAATGGCTTATAGTTTGTTACATAAAGGAGACTGCATGGAGTTATTTAAAAATATCAAGGATAACTCTATAGACTTGATTTTATGCGACCCTCCATTTGGCACAATGCATGGAGATTTTGGACAGGACACGGGCAAGAAAAGCAACAAAAAGAGTCTCAATAAAATAGGAAAATGGGATATTGCCTTAGACACTCAAAAAATGCTAGAGGAGTGTACACGAGTACTCAGGCCAAATGGCAAATGTATATTGTTTTCTCAAGAGCCGTATGCAAGCGAACTAATCACTAAACAGACTGTTGACTTGCCTTTTTCGTATCCTATGTATTGGTTAAAAAACTCCCCTGGTAACATTTTAGGAGCAAAAAAGAATTGTTTGCAGTATATAGAGGCTATGCTTTTATTCAAAAAGAAGGTTTACGGCGATAAAGTATATGCAGAAAGCAACGTAAGAACCTATCTTAAAGAAGAATATAAAAAAACAGGATTGACAACGGCACAGATTAATAAATTATTAGGGTGTTCACGCATGGCAAACCATTATTTTGGAAACGGCAAACAATTTGCTATTCCGACTGAAAAGTATTACAAGAAGTTACAAGAAACAGGATATTTCAAAAAGCCTTACGAAGAAATAAAGAACGCTAAAAAAGTAGATTATCCATCTACATTCAATTTGAACGGAGCAAACTCTAAGAGTAATGTTTTTCAGTATGCAAAGCCGTCTCCTAACAAGTCGGTTCACCCAACACAGAAATCAACGGAACTATTAGAAGACTTATTAAAGACATTTAGCAATGAGGGTGACACGGTTTTAGATTTCACAATGGGCAGTGGCTCGACAGGTGTTGCTTGTATGCATACAAATAGAAACTTCATTGGAATTGAAAAAGATGAAAATTATTTTAACATTGCTAAAGAAAGAATAGAGCAGGCTCAGAAACTAAACAAATAAATATAACACTTTTCAGCAAAGCGAGGTGGTGTCAATTGATTGTTTGATACCAAAAAATTGACAATGTAGGAGGGTAGTAATATGTCAGAAAAAAGAATAGGACAACAAACTCCTACAAATAGTTACATCATTCCATATAAAAAAAGTCTCGGACAAGAGGCTATAGACCTATATAACAACACAAAAAATACAGCCATGGAATGGCAAGAAGTACAGATGGTGGACATCATGGCTATTGATGATGAAGGACAATGGCTACACATGAAATACGGCTATTCAATACCTAGAAGAAATGGGAAGTCCGAGTTACTCGTTATGAGGGAACTTTGGGGATTGTTGCACGGTGAGCGTATATTACATACCGCACACAGAACACCAACGTCCCATGCGTCATGGGAAAAACTCAAGAAGGTGCTAGACGAAAATGGCTTTGAAGAAGTCAAAAGGGCAGATAAGACAAAAACATATAACAAGGCTTATACTGCAACAGCGCAGTATGGATTAGAAACAATCACGATTCTAGATGAGTTAGAAGGGACTATCAACTTTCGTACAAGAACAAGCAAAGGTGGCTTGGGTGAAGGTTTCGACTTGCTCATTATTGACGAAGCACAGGAGTATACAGACGAACAGCAGTCAACATTGCAGTATGTCGTTACATCATCAAACAACCCTCAAACTATCATGTGTGGAACACCTCCGACAGCCGTTTCGAGCGGAACTGTTTTCGAGAAGTTGAGGGAGTCATGTTTGAGTGGACAGGCTGAAAATTGCGGTTGGGCAGAATGGTCAGTCGATAAAATGTCAGATGTTAAAGACAAGAACATATGGTATATGTGCAATCCGTCATTAGGCCAGACATTAAAGGAACGTTCTGTCGCTTCCGAAGATTCAAGTGACGAAGTAGACTTCAATATACAGAGGCTCGGCTTATGGCTGAAATACAATCAAAAATCAGCAATCCTTGAAAAGGAATGGGATAACCTAAAAGTTGAAGAAGTACCACGTCTAACAGGCAAATTATACGTAGGAATAAAGTATGCTAAAGACGGTAATAGCGTTTCAATGTCCGTTGCTTGCCAAACAGAAGGAAAACGAGTCCTTGTTGATGTAGTCAACAGAAAAGCGGTAAAAGATGGCAACGATTGGATTATTAATTTCTTGAGGAAAGCAGATGTAAAGCGCATTGTCGTGGACGGTGCAAACGGTCAAGCCGTCCTTAAGGACAATTTAAAAGACGCTAATATCAAGATACCTGTTACACTCCCAACTGTTAAAAATGTTATTGAAGCGAATGCTTTATTTGAAAAGTCTATCAATGATGGCACGTTGTGTCATTTTGGACAGCCTTCACTGAGACAGGTTGCGACCAACTCTGAGAAACGAGCCATTGGAACAAACGGAGGCTTTGGCTATAGATCAATTATGGACGATGTAGATATTACACTGCTTGATTCTACTATTCTTGCATTATGGGCTTGCAAGAAATATAGCAGAAAGAAGAAGCAAAAAGTATTTTATTAATTTACGTGAACTAACACGGTTAAAAGTAGGAGGATTTAAATTTATGGCTTTTAAAACTATTGAAACACAAGAAGAACTTGATTCAATCATTAAAGAAAGATTAGAAAGAGAAAGAGCAAAATATAATGGATATATGAGCGCTGGAGATGTGCAGAAACTAAAGGACACATACGAAGCGAACACAAAAGCAGAAAACGAAAAGTACAGTGCTTTAGAAAAAGAAAAAGAAGACCTTATGAACAAGGTTAAAGGTTATGAGGTCGGAACGCTAAAAACGAAAGTAGCACTTGCTAACGGCTTGCCTATTGGTGTAACGGACTATTTAAAAGGAGAAACAGAAGAAGAACTAACAGAGAGCGCAAAAACGCTTTCTAGCATGTTTACTTCTAATGTACCTCCAAAAGAAAAAGAACCAGAGGGAACACCTAGTGCGCCACAAGCAAGCAACAAACAAGGTGCTACAATGAGTGCAGTAGAAAAGCGTTTCATGGAATTAAATCCAAATTTAAAAATTTAAAAATAGGGGGGCTATAACTATATGGCACAGAATACAGAACTACAGGAAAGATACTCAGGTTTAGTGCTTGCTAAGCAGAGAAAAACATCATTATTTATTAACTTATTCAATAGAAATTATGAAGGTACACCAACTAGTGGAGCAGTCAAAATCCCTGTTCGTGATACTGAAGTAGCAGTAAAGGCTTATGATAAAGTAAACGGTACTCCATTAACTAATTCAACAACTACTTATAAGACACTTGTTATCGACCACGACAACGCAGTCAATGAACTAGTGGATGGATATGTTGCAGAAGCCGTACCAGATAAATTAGTAGCAGAAAGACTTGATTCTGCAGGCTATTCAATGGCATTACAGGCTGATACGGACTTATGCAACGAGTTAATCAAGACAGGAACAGCCATTTCAGATACCAAAGCATTAACAAAAGCAACAATTTATGAGTCAATCATCGACGCAAGAACACAGGCTAGAAAAGCGCACTTACAGACATCTGAATTATGGCTTGCAGTATCACCAGATACATATGCTTTACTCTTAAAGTCACCAGAATTCATCAAGGCTTCTTCTTTAGGCGATGAAGTACTTCAGACAGGCGCAGTTGGCAAGATTGGCGGTATTACAGTATACGAATATGACAACATGACAAATGACAAGGTAGATTTCATCTTAGGCAATAGAATCTTCTGCCACTATGTAGACGATTGGGCAGTAAAAATCGGTATTAACGATTTAGCCGACGGAGAACACATCGGAGCAAGCGCAATCCAGGGTCGTGATGTTTACGGCTATATGATTTCAAGACCAACAACAGTATTAGTTAAAACACATACTGCATAAGGAGCAACTAAAAGATGAACAATGTTTTAGCGACAATTGAGGAATACGAAGAAGTATATAGCGTTCATCTTTCAGATACAGACAAAAAGCGTGTTGAAACCCTATTGATGTATGCTTCCTCTCTTTTAAGAGTGGAGGCTTCTAATAGGGGTTATAATCTAGACATTATCATATTGAAAGATGAGGCTAAAAAGTACGTTGCTAAAATGGTAGTATTAGCAAGCGTAAAAAGGGCTATGCATACAAGCGAAGTCACGGAAGCACCATTAGAACAGTTTTCTCAAAGTGCTATGGGGTACACTGTTAGCGGTACGTACCTAAACCCCGGTGATGATATTTACTTCTTGAACAACGAATTAAAGCGATTAGGAATTGCCAAAAAGGCTCAAGGATTTTTCATCGACTTATGGCAATAATCAAAGGTATTACAATAACATTGCTTGAGAAAGTAAAAACAGGAAAAGATGGATTCAATCATAGCACTTATGATATACAACCTATTCAAGTAAATAATGTATTAGTTGCACCTTTAAATGTTTCTGATATTCCATCATCTACAAAGACGGATAAAAGAAAAGCAACGTATCAACTAGCAATTCCAAAGACAGACAATCACAATTGGGATAATGTAGACGTTGAATTTTTTGGAGCGAGATGGCATACTGTCGGACTACCTATTGAAGGCATAGAAAAAAATATTCCACTTGATTGGAATAAGAAAGTAACGGTTGAGCGCTATGAGTAACTACAAATTTGAACTGAATAGAGATGGAGTAAAGCAGATTATGAAGAGTGCAGAGATGAAGGCCATTCTTGATGAAACTGCACAACACATCGCAGAGAGCGCAAACGGAGAATATAAGGTTGACAGCATGACAGGACGAACACGTGCTAACGCTGAGGTATCATGTGCAAGCACAGAGACTTATTATGACAACTTAAGAAATAATACATTATTAAAAGCAATGGCTAATACTAGAAGAGGTTAAAAAACCATGGACACTAATATTATTGAAGTATATCTGATTGAATATTTATCAAAGGAATTAGGGGTTAATGTTTACGGGCAGGAAGAAGACGCAGAAAAAGGCTCATATGTAGTTATCGAAAAACTGGGCTCATATGTAGAAAACTTTACAAGGCATGCGACGATAGCACTAAAAAGTTATGGCACTACATTATTAGATAGTGCTAAACTGAATGAGCGTGTAAAAGACGCTATGGACGATATTATCAAAAAGCCCGAGATTTCATGTAGCAAACTAAACAGCGATTATAACTATACTGATACCACTACCAAAAAATATAGATATCAAGCGGTTTATGACTTGGTATATTAAAAAAGGAGGTTTTAAAATATGTCAGCAGACGTAAACAAAAATAATAAAGAGAACGTTTCTGAGGCAAAACCTAAAATAACAGGTTCTGTCTTTAAAGCACCAAAGGATACCGTACCTCCAACAAACGCAGACACAGAACTAACAGAAGTATTTAAGTGTTGCGGTTATATTTCAGAAGACGGAATCACATTTTCTAAGTCTGAAAGTTCTGAACCTGTAAAAGCGTGGGGCGGTGTTGTAGTAAAGCATTTAGACGGAGACTTTGAGGATGGTTTTAAATTAAAATATATTGAAGCACTAAACGAAGAAGTACTTAAGGAATATCATGGAGAAGGTGCAGTAAAAGGAACACTTGAAACAGGAATTACTGTTGATGTAGCACCTAACAATCAAGATTATAAGATGATTGTTATTGACATGCTTTTAAACAAAGGCACTGTATTAAAAAGAACTGTAATCCCTCGTTGTAAGGTTACAAAGACTTCAGATGTAACTTATGTTGATAACAAGACAATTGAATATGAAGTTGAATACTCATGTGAAGAAGGATACGACGATGGTTCATACCATAAAGAGTACATAAAAAAATTAGGAAAGTAGGGTATTAAAAAATGGCAGTTGTAAAAGGAAAGACGAAGACAGGGTTTGAATTTGAATTAGGCACTGAATTAATTGATGATTATGAAGTGCTAGAAATGTATGAGGATATCAAAGAGACAGGACTTGGAGTAAGAAAGTTACTTACTAGACTGATTGGCGAAGACGGATACAACCGTTTAAAGGAACACTGCAGAAAGAAGGACGGCACTATCTCAGCAAAGAGAATCGGACATGAAATGAATGATATAATGTCTACAAATGTAGGAGATACAGAGCCAAAAAACTAGTAGCGCTCTCTATGTGGCTGAGAGCATACAAAAAAGAAATTATATGTGATTTAGCGCAGTACTATAATATATACGACTATCACGCTTATAGACCATCATACATCTATATATTAGTTGATGGATTACAAGAGAATAGCCGTTTTAAGTTAAAAATTAACGGTATGAAGACCACAACAGAGACAATGCTAAGCGCTATTTCTTGCGACTACTTGGCAAAGTTATGGTGGGCTAAGACAGAGGACGCTGAACATGGAAGAAATAAACCAATATCAATCCTTTCACAATTGCTAGATGATAATGTAGACAAAAGCGAGAAGGACGGCTTCAATAGTGTTGAGGAATTTAACGATGCTAGAAGTCAACTTCTTAGAAAGGAGGGATTATAAATGGCAACAGACCTCGGAAAAGCGTATATACAAATTGTGCCTTCTGCAAAAGGTATTACGTCTTCTATTAAAGATGTAATCGAAAAGCCAATGAGTGACGGTGGCATACGCGGAGGCTCTTTACTTGGTGGAGGAGTAATAAAAACACTTACAAAAGTTTTAGCAACAGGAACACTTGGAAAGATTGTTGGACAGTCTCTAACCGAAGGCGGAAAACTGCAACAGTCTATCGGAGGTGTTGAAACACTATTTGGCAAGAGTGCCGACAGACTCAAGAAATACGCAAGTACGGCTTTTAGAGATAGTGGTGTTAGTGCTAACGAATACATGGAGCAAGCAACCTCATTCGCTAGTGCTTTAGTCCGTTCTTGTAGTGGAGATACAGCGAAAGCCGTTGAGATTGCTAATACTGCTATTAGAGATATGTCAGATAACTCTAATAAGTTTGGAACAAATATAAGTGACATACAGAATGCTTATCAAGGTTTCGCAAAACAGAACTACACAATGCTTGACAATCTAAAATTAGGCTATGGTGGCACAAAAACAGAAATGCAGAGACTGCTTTCAGACGCTCAGAAACTAACAGGTGTTCACTATGATATTAATAACTTAAGTGATGTCTATAGTGCAATCCACGCTATTCAAGAAAATTTAAAAGTAACTAATACAACACAAGAAGAAGCAACTAAAACTTTTAGCGGTTCTTTTGGAATGTTAAAGGCTTCTTGGAGTGATTTTTTAGGTAGTATGTCAACAGGTCAGAATGTTACGCAGACCTTTAAAAATCTGATTAGTTCTTTAGGTGTGTTTGTTGGCAACAACCTTATTCCAATGCTCGGAAATATTGCAAAGTCAGCAATTACAGTTCTAACAAGCGCATTTAATAACATGCCAGGAATCCTTGATGCAGTTCAAAAATTCGCAAGCAGCATTGCTTCACAAGCGCCACATTTCATCAAGACAGGTTTTGATTTGTTGAACAAGTTGGCAGATGGCATTGTATCTGCAATTCCTGTCATGATTGCAAAGATTCCTACGATCATCAGTACATTTGCAAATATCATAAATGACAACGCTCCAACTGTTCTAATTTGCGGTGTAAAACTAATTGGCAAATTAGCGCTTGGATTAATACAAGCAATTCCTACATTAATTGCCAATATTCCAAAAATTATCATGGCTATTGTCAATGTTTGGTCAGCGTTTAACTGGTTACAGTTAGGCTCTAATGCAATAAAGTTCATTGGGAATGGCATTAAATCAATGTTCGGAGCATTGAAAACAGTAGGCAAGGGAATCCTAACTTCAATTAAAGGTGGTATTACAAACCTACCTTCTGCACTCATGAACATAGGACGCTCGGCAATGTACAGTCTAAGTGGAACTATCAGCGGCTTAGGACATCTTGGTAGGACTGCAATGTTAAAGGTTGCGAGTGCTATCGAAACTGCAATCAGAACACTACCTTCAAAAATGCTTTCTATCGGTTCTAATATTGTAAAAGGTATTTGGAATGGTATTTCGAGCATGGCTGGATGGCTTGTTAAAAAAGTTGGAGGTTTTGCAAAAGGTGTTGTAAATAAGTTTAAAAGTGCATTCGGTATTCACTCTCCATCAAAAATAATGCGTGACACGGTCGGTATTTATATTGGTCAAGGCATCGGATTAGGTATCATAGATTCACTTTCGAATGTTAAAAAAGATATTAATGAGTTCAATGATGAAGTTATAAACGGATTCAATCCTATCAAGAGCGTTCCTGTGGGTTTTGGGGCAATACAGATAGTTAAAACGCAGATGGATAATGAAGACATAACAATCTTAAAACGTGGCTCATATGGTCAAAATATGGCAAATAACGGCAACGTATATCAGACATTGAATATACAAAGTCCTAAGCAGTTAGACCCTAGCGAAGTATCAAGACAGACAAGGAACGCAAACAGAGAACTAATACTTAAACTAAAGGGGGTATAGTAGTTGAAACAAAGAGAAATTAGAACGATAACTTGTACTAACGAGTTAGGCTATACAATAAACTTTGGGGAAACATCTATTTCCCCTTTTTTGCTTGCAGACTGTGACGGTATATATAACTATGAGTATAATGTCACTACTCAAGATAACGGAAACGTTGACGGCTCAACAGTCATTGGCTCACAGTTAAAGGCTAGAAATATTGTAATCACTGTCATTGATATAGACCAGTTTGCTAGAAACCGAGAGTTGCTTGACAATGTCTTTTCGTGTGATGGTGTGTTAGTTTATGATGATGGAATTCATAAAAGAAAAATAGCCTATACGGTCGAAAAACTAACAGGAACGGATGGAACGTTCCAAAAGAGAACCACTCAAATATCATTGTTATGTGCCGACCCACACTTCCATGATATCGATGATAACGAGTTAGACGTGGCTTATATTGATTCATTGTTTGAATTTGAGCATGAATTTAAAGACGAAGAAATATCAAGAATTGTGAAGACTCAGACGCTAGAGATTCTAAATGAAAATGGTGCTGATACATCAATGACAATTGAAATGGTCGCTAACGGTGTAGTAACAAACCCTTCCATAGCGCTTGAGGAGACAGGAGAAGCACTAACGGTAGGAGTAAATGGCATAAAAGATTTCACATTGGAAGCAGAACAAAAAATTGAGATTACAACAGATGTCAATAACTGCACTGTATTTTTGATTGATAATAGCGGTCATAAATCAAATATTAATCACTATTTAACCTCTGATTCTGTTTTCTTGAGATTAAAGCACGGAGTAAACCATCTAGCCTATAATGCTAAAAGCGGTGTAGATAATTTAATCGTTTCTATCACATTCAAGAATAACTACTTGAGGGGTTAATATATGCAGTTAAGAATATTTAATAGCGATATGGACTTGTTGGGAATTATCGAAAATGCATACTCTATCCAATGGATTAGAAATTATACTTCGTGCGGTACTTTTGAAATACATATGCCTATTGACACCAACACACTAAAACTCATTAAACTTGATAATCTCATATGGATTCAAGGGAAGAAGGAATGCGGTATTATCGAAGGCATTACAATAGAGCAGAGCGCAAGCACGAGCAATGTCAAGATAGTGGGTCGATTCGCTGAAAGTTATTTCTCAAGAAGATTAATCAAAAATACTTTTAATTTCAATGGTAAGGTGGAAGAAGCAATGCGTCAATTAGTAACGCTTGCAGATATTCCGAGAGTGCAGTTAGGAACATTAAATGGGTTTGATGATAAAATACAATTTCAAGCAACATATAAGAACACACTTACATATATTGAGAAGTTGGCACAGTCGTCTAATATAGGTTTTAGGCTTGTTCCAAATTTTGATACAAAAACATTTACTTTTGAAACATTTAAAGGTGTTGACAGGTCAGAAAACCAAAGAGACAGACCACGAGTCATCTTCTCACAACATAACGGCGATATTTCAAAAGCCGAGTACACAGCAAGCAATCAAGACTATTGCAATGTATGTTACGTTGGCGGTCAAGGCGAAGGCTCGGCACGTCAGATTGTTATTTGTGGTGGTAACAATTTAACAGGATTAGACAGACGAGAAACCTTTATAAACGGTTCTGATATTGAAAAGGATAAGTTGACAGATTCACAATACCTCGATATGCTCAAGCAAAGAGGAGAAAGCAATCTAAAAGAAAAAGCCCTTGTACAATCACTTGAAAAAGAAGACCGAACAGGGGGAACTTATAATTATCCGATTGATTATGATGTGGGCGACATTATAACGAATAAATTGGAATATTGGAATATCTCAAGCAATGACAGAGTTACTTCCGTCAAAGAAGTATATGAACATGGCAGAATGGTGGCAGTTCCGACGCTAGGAACACCGCTTCCATCGACTATAGATTGGAGTGATAATTTATAAAATGGCAACAGATAATTTAGGATTTCCATTTGATTCTATAAACCACGATAGAACAATGTCGAGCGCTTCTTTTAGAAAACTATTTAGAAGTTTTTTCACAAATGGAATATTTAATACCAATGATTTTTATGTAACTGCAAACAATTCGATGACATTAACTGTTGGAGTTGGCAACGCATGTATAAATGGAGCGTTCTATCCTGTAAATGATAATGTAACACTTACTATTGACAGTTCAAGCGGTACTTTTGATAGATATGATGCTATTGCTATCGAGTTTAATTTAACAGACCGTCAATTTTATTTAAAAGTTGTTAAGGGTGGCAGTGACTCACAGTACCCTAGACCAATTCGCACGGACTCAGTATATCAATTGTTTGTAGCAGTTGTAAAAGTAACAAAAGGAACAACTGCATTGGTTCAAGAAAATGTAAAAGATACAAGAGGGGATTCGTGGTATTGTGGCTATGTAACATCGGCAGGCGCACAAGAACGTCTTGAAAATGAACTTAATGAATTAAAAACACAGATTGACAATTTTAACAACTTGAATAAATGGAGCGCATGGAAAAGTTGTGGAAAGAACGGTTGTGGTGTCACATTAAAGTATAGATATAATGAAGCATCAAAACTTGTTGAGTTAAATTGGGATGGCACTCTTACAAACACTATCATCGGTAATTCTATGGGCTTCATGTGGGATGGATTCCCTAATGATAAAGTTCCAAAAAGCAATTTGTTTATTCCTGTACAGACTCAGAGTACAGACCTTACTTTACGTTTTTATCCAAAAACAGACGATGTGACGGCCAACCATTGGACGCTTACATCAATGCATGGCAGTGCAAACGTAAGTACTGCATATGTTTGTGGCTCATTTATTTATTCGTATGCTTAAAAAAGGAGGTGCTTAAACGGACACTCAGAGCATCATTAATGTTGATATTGATTCAAGAGCAGTAACGCTACCTGTTAATTTTAATTTAGGCATTATGTATGATAACTCATGTAAAACTATAACATCGCTACAAAAGTAGCAGAAAAAGGCTTCTATACAAAAAGTGAAATTGATAGCATGATTGCTGATATTGTAGTACCTACTAGATTATCTCAATTGGCCGAAGATGACAGCCACGTTACAGTGACGAAGGCACAGCGTGATAAGATTGATAATGTTCCAACACAGTTTAAGACCATCAACAATCAAACCATTACAGACACAGGAAACATAGATATTCCAACAGGTGGTACAGGTACATCTATCACTGTAGATACTGCTTTAAGCGCTACTAGCGTAAACCCTGTACAGAATAAAATTATCAAGGCAGAACTGACAAGAAAGCCAACAATACCGATTTAGGAGTTAAAAAAGTAACTCATACTGCTAGTGATACCAATGTGACTATTAATAGCGAAGAGTATCATGTATTCCCAACAATGCAGTCACTAACTATCACTTTGGGAGCAGTCGGAACAGGAAAAATTTTTATTTGTGGTTTTGAATTTACGAGTGGTTCTACACCTACTGTTCTAACACTTACAGGATGCACATTGAGCAATAGCGATGATGTGAATACAGGTACTTGTGAAGTAAATATATTAGGCACTAGTGCGATTGTGAGGTTGAGATAGTATGGACTTGATAAGAGAAAGAATGCTAATGAGCAATAGAGAAGAGATGAAGGAATGGGTTACATTATATGATAATACATTTACAGAAGATACTGATAAAAGTAGTTATCGAAGATGCTTATTATGACGAAGTCGAGGCTTATGTTTTAATTAAAACAAAAATAGATACAAATGATAATTTATACCTTTCTTCAAACGGAAAAGGTTCGATTTTTATCGAACCTAGAGTGAGCACGCAAGTTAACGGTTCTTGGATTGGAATCAGAATGTTGAGTCTAAAGAAAATTACTAATTTCTTGTGGGAGACAGGTTCGCAAGTAAGTAATCATTTTATTGCTCCATCTCCATCGACTTCATATCTTCGTGGTTATTCTTCGATTGTTAATAATCAAGAATTTAATTACGATAAAACAAATGGAATAAGTTTGACTTATCAAAGTGGAACCAAGTTTCACGTTGGAGACAGGGTTTTCATTAGAGCAAGATAAAAAGAGGTGATTATATGCTATATAAATTACAGGACAACATCCTAACTAGAGCACCTAAGAGTGTTGTTATTGATGGCACTACATACATCAATAATAATGAGGTATTAAAGCAGTTAGGCTATAAAGAGTTAGTACATGATGCTAATGTTGCAGACGGCTCATACATTGTAAAAACCACTTACACAGAGGACGATACTCATATTTATGAACACTATGAATGGGCTAAATATGAGCAAACTGAACCTGTACAGGAACCAACAATTGAAGAAAGACTTACAGAAACAGAAAGCAATGTAACTAAGTTACAGATGGCTTTATGTGACATTTACGAGGGGATGAATAACAATGGATAAGATTTATGCTGATTTGATTGAAAAAGGTTTAAAAACTATTGATGATGTGCCTTTACGTATTCGTGACAAAGTTAAACAGGAATTGATTAAAAGAGGTCGAGAAGGCTTTTTAGGAGGTAAATAATTATGGATTTTTCTCAGTTAACACAGTATTTTGTTTTGGTCGTCATGGTCGCATGTCTTGTTGTAGGATACATTATTAAAACATCTTTTGATAAAGTGCCAAATAAGTATATTCCAACAATTCTAGCGGTTGTTGGAGCAGTGCTGAACGCTATTGTTAGTGGTGTATCTGTCAATTCGATTGTTTATGGTGCATTGATGGGACTTGCTTCTACAGGATTACATCAGGCTTTTACGAGATTCGTTGAAGGCGAAGAAAAAGAAGGTGTTTAGATGACTGAAGCACAAGCAATATATACCGTAATTATCGGTGTTGGTGCATTGATTGGAGTGATGACACCTGTTCTAAAGTTAAATAATAGCATTACGAAACTAACAACTGCTCTTGAATATATGGCCACAGACAACAGAAGACAGGATGCAAGATTAGATGCACATGCGAAAGAGTTAGACGACCACGAAAAGAGAATTTCACATCTAGAAAGATAGGAGGTTTTATTATATGGGATATATCTTTAAAACAAATATTGCAAATAGAGCAAACTATGGCAAAAAAAGAAATACAGGTAATATTAAATATTTAGTTTATCATTACACCTCAAACGATGGAGACCATGATGAAAGCAACGCTAACTATTTTCATAACAATATTGTAAAGGCAAGTGCTCATTATTTTGTGGATGATGACAGCGTAACACAGTCTGTATATGATGATTATGTGGCTTATTCAGTTGGTGGCAAATGTCAGTCTAAACATCATCCGCTATATAAAATCTGTACTAACTCTAATTCTATTAGTATTGAGATGTGTGACACAGTAAAGAACGGTGTTGTTTCAATCTCAGAAGCAACGCTCAAGAACGCTATCACACTAGGCAGACTTTTAATGCAGAAATACAATATTCCACTTGATAGAGTTATCAGGCATTATGACGTAAACGGCAAGTTATGTCCTAATTGTAACGACCTTTTAAATGATAAAACATGGAATGCTTTTAAAAGCCGTTTAAACGGTGGCACAGCGCAGATTCCTAATACTAATACACCTGTACACCATGAAACAGCGCCTACAGCGCATAAAAAAGGCTATGATGAATGGGTAGCACGTTTACAAAAAGAATTGAACGTTCAGTTCCATAAAGGACTTGCGGTTGACGGCTTACGAGGTCCAAGAACGCTTGATGCTTGTGTAACTGTTAAAAAAGGAGCGAGAGGCAACATTACTAGACTTATTCAAGAACGACTTAATAGCGTAGGATTCCACTTGTCAACCGACGGAATTTTTGGTGGTGGCACTAAAAAAGCCGTGAAAGTATTTCAGAAGAATAGAAACTTGAAGCAAGATGGAATTGTAGGTCGAAACACTTGGGATTGGCTTTTACGAGGTACAAAAAAATAAGCATTATAAAAGGGTTGGTATTTTGCCAACCCCTTTTTTTTATTTTATATCTAATATCACCTACCACTTTTGATGCTCAATTTCATGTCTTAAATCTCTAATGACTTTTTCACATTTTAGCATTGATTTATTATCCATGTAGAACTCAACATCACGTCTAGTTCTTGAATAATGTTCTAAGTCTTTCCAATTTTCTTTCACCTTATCTAAAGGGCGAAGGTAGTTTCTTACACCACTAGCAGTAAATTCGCCACCAAGAATTATGTAATCAGCACCACAGATGTTATAAACACCAACATCTAATTCCTCATTAATACTAAATTCTGAAACGCTTGCAAAACTAATCTTTTTTCATAACTTTCAATCTCCTTTTTCTTTTGTTTTATCTTTCTTATTACACTTATAATTATACTCGGTATTACATATATGTCAAGCATATTCATTAATTTTTTTATTTATTTCTTTCCATGTCTGCTCTTACCAAGTCGAGCATATAACCTCCCATTGAAGGCTTTCTTTCGAGCCATTCAAGTAACTTGGGTTCTAACTTCTTATTTACTCGTACGCTGATTAGTTTTGTATTTGCTTTCTGATATTTCTCAGCGCTTCTTTTCTGACTTTCTGATACCATTTTTTATTCCTCCTATTTTCTATATTAATTGTTCTACATATGATATATGTTGTCAATAGGCATATAGCATATGTAGAAACTTTTTTTAGTCTTCTCTTAATCCATATCTTTTAGCATATGTTTTTGAAACAAGGCTTCTTGTTCTAAAGTCTGCTTCTTCAGTATGTAGCCACTTCTCGGCTTCTTCCATGTTATCAAATTTTCTTGCATAGCCTGTTAATCTTCCAAAACTGAACTTCTCTGATACTCCATAAATAACACCATACTTCTTAAAATAATTATTTGCTTTCATAATTAATCTCCTTTAGGGGTTTACCCTTTTCCTTTTACACTTATAATTATACTCGGTATTACATATATGTCAATAATATCATTAAAATAATTTAAAAAAATAAAAAGGAGTGAATTATCACTCCGATTAGAAAATAAATGTATAGCCTTTATATTCGTTATTTACGTTTTCAAGTTCTGCTCTCATTTCGTTTAGTACGTTCGTAAGTCTTCTAATAGCACACGTATCTAACCAAACAATGCTCATTATTTTCAATTTAAATTCAACAGGATATCTCTGATTAATCCATAGTCTTTCGTCTGTGTATTCGACCTTAGCGATTCTAATTCCCAAGTTGTTTTTTTAATAAAGCCATTTCCAACTTGTCTTGTAATCCTTTTCTGATTTCATTTACTTCATTAAAAGTCATAGTATGTAATAGTTCTTCGTTATCCATAATCTTTCCTCCTAGGGTGTCACCCTTTCTTATTACACTTATAATTATATTCGATAATGTTCCTATGTCAAGCATATAATGAAAATTTATGATGTTATTTTTTAACCACTAACAGTCAATATTTGCCATCTTGATAAAAAGCCAAATATTTAAGCATATGAGCGACTTTCTTATAAATATGATAAACTGCACCCATTCAATATAAACAACGCTTATATTTGCGGTATATGGCTTATAGGCATATATACACGCTTTGACTACTCCTGTTTACATCTGATAATAAATTAATGCTTGCAATACTCCAACCAATGATGTATAATGACTTTGACAATTGAATAGCGAGTTAACAAAAGTTACTCCAAATGAATAGTCTTACATGGCTATCTTAGATATTTAATCTAAGCGTGTGAATATGCACCTTTTAGACACGTTATAAAATAATACAGGTAGGTGTGTAGAGCCGACGCAATAAATCTACAGCACTTATGCTGTGAGCGAAGCATAAGTACTTGAGTGGTTTTTATACAAACACAAACCACAATAAAATAAAGAGTTTGGGAGGATTTCCGATGAGGAATCGTGCTTGATGTGTTGGACGGAAAAGACACTTCTCTAAGTGAGAATAGCGCACGTGTTACTTGAAATAGTAGCAATCATGCTCAACCTTTAGAAACTCCGACAGTTGACGAACTGTTATTCTAAAGGGATGATATTTTTTTAGTTAGCGCTAAGGGAATATCATTCCTTCTATTTCTCCTCTTGTCTCTGAACTGTTTGAAGATTTAGTTATTCACTTAAATAGTTAAACTAATCAATCACGAAGAAATAAAATAAAGAAGAAGAAAGAAAGAACCAAAGAAAGAATAAGAAATAAAATAAAGAAGTATATATATATTATATCTAATATATAGAGATGTAATATATAGTGCAGTAAAAGAATTATACAGAGAAAATAAAAAAAGTCTTGACTTTAAATATAAATAGTGATAATATATAGATGTAGTAAGAAGAGCAGACTTACTACTATTTCAATTCATTTCATAATCTATCTCCATATTTTTAGAAGGGTGTATCAAAAGATGCATCTTTCTTTTTTATACTGATGAACTAACAAAAGTATTGACAATATGCCTATTTAGTGATAATGTTAGACATGTAGTAAGAAGTAACGCTTACTACTATGTAATTTCATTCATTAGATTTCCTCTCTTAGATTGAATTTCATTGGAAGAAGAGATACATTCATTTGTGTCTCTTTTTTCTTTTACCTTAAATGCTTAAAATAAGGCAATAGAGAGATAAAACGCTAAACATGAAGAATAACACCAATTATATATAAAAGTCTCTTAGATTGGATGTATTGCTTAAATATTGCTATATACTGCTATCTTTAATGAACAAACTAGAACAAACAAACCTTTAGAGACATTTTTTTACTGAGATTGTAGCAAAACGCTAGACAAATGCTGAAATGTATGATAATATATATACGTACTAAGAAGAAAGAAGCACTTCTTAGTATAGCAACTTACATTTTGTTTTTGTTTGTTTTTTTCATTAATGTTTGTCTCCTTTCATATTTCTTAAAGAAAGAACCCTTCACAATATCGGAGGGTTTTTTCTTTTTGTCTAAGAATATTCATACTATGGCTTGACTATGATATAAAAGCGATG
>ERZ779737.604-NODE-604-length-32518-cov-7.689000_pt1 | contig 32518 bp, 27 predicted proteins | sample MGYA00511889_ERZ779737 | MGnify/ENA primary metagenome ERZ779737 (study PRJEB29588, sample SAMEA2163575) | human gut metagenome | biome: human gut; feature: human-associated habitat; material: faeces | place: Denmark | collected 2008/2010 ... | reverse complement strand
GGCTGCCGCATTCTACATCATGCCGCCCATACCGCCCATGCCGGCCATTGCTGACATATCAGGAGCTTTTGATTCTTCCGGAATATCAACAACTGCTGCTTGAGTTGTAAGAAGCATTGAACCTACAGATGCTGCATTTTCAAGAGCACTCCTTGTTACTTTTGCAGGGTCTACGATACCTGCAGCAAACATATCTGTATATCTGTCAAGAAGAGCATCGTAACCATATGCATCTTTTTCAGCTCTTACATTTTCAACAACAACATCAGATTTTGCACCTGAGTTGAAAGCAATTGCTCTCAAAGGTACGTCAAGAGCTGCTGTCAAAATCTTATAACCGCTCTTTTCGTCATCTGTTTCAAATGTAATAGTGTTCATCTTAGATTCAAGTTCTTGCTGAACTCTTATAAGCGCAACACCGCCGCCTGGTACAATACCTTCTTCATTAGCTGCTCTTGTTGCGTTAAGTGCATCTTCAATTCTTAACTTTCTTTCTTTAAGTTCAATTTCTGTAGCAGCACCAACACGGATAACAGCTACGCCGCCAGCCAGTTTTGCAAGTCTTTCCTGTAATTTTTCTTTATCGTATTCACTGTCAGAAGCTTCAATTTGTTTCTTGATCAAGTTTACACGTTCTCTTACTGCTTCTTTTGTTTCATCACCAACAACGATAGTTGTTTCATCTTTAGTAACTGTTACACGTTTTGCAACACCCATCATATCTGTTGTAATATTTTCAAGTTTGATACCGAGTTCTTCTGTAAACATTTGACCGCCTGTTAAAATAGCGATATCTTCAAGCATAGCTTTTCTTCTGTCGCCAAATCCAGGAGCTTTTACTGCAACAGCTCTTAAAACTTTTCTCATTGTGTTAACAACCAATGTTGCAAGAGCTTCACCTTCAACATCTTCAGCGATTAACAATAATGAACGTCCATCACGTGCTACCTGTTCAAGAACAGGTACTAAGTCTGCAATTAAATTAATCTTTTTGTTTACACAAAGAACATATGCATCATCAAGAACTGCTTCCATTCTTTCTGGATCAGTTACAAAATAAGGTGAAATATAACCTTTATCAAACTGCATACCTTCTACAACCTTTAAGTTAGTACCGAAAGATTTGCTTTCTTCTACAGTAATCACGCCATCGTGCCCAACTTTTTCCATTGCTTCAGCAATTAATTCACCAATTTCAGAGTTGTTACCGGCAGAAATACCTGCAACCTGTGCAATTTCTTCTTTTGTGCTTACTGATTTAGACAAATCTCTAATCTTATTGATTGCAATATCAACAGCCTTATCAATACCACGTTTCATAGACATTGGATTTGCACCGGCTGTTAAATTTTTCAAACCTTCTCTAACAATTGCCTGAGCAAGTACAGAAGCTGTAGTTGTACCGTCCCCGGCTACATCGTTTGTTTTAGATGAAACTTCTTTAAGAAGCTGTGCTCCTGCATTTTCTAAACCATCTTGAAGTTCAATTTCTTTTGCAATTGTAACTCCATCATTTGTTATTAATGGTGTTCCACCTTTATCTAATACAACATTTCTTCCTTTAGGTCCTAATGTAACCTTAACTGTATCTGCTAATTTATTTACACCATCTAATAAAGATTTTCTTGCATCTTCTCCAAATTTAATTTCTTTAGCCATACTTATTCACTCTCCTATTCAATTACTGCTAAAATTTGGCTTTGATCTACTATTGTCAAATCTTCACCTTCATATGTTACTTCATTATCTCCAGCATAACTGCTTAAAAATACTTTATCTCCAACTTTTACATTAAATGGAACTGTCTTTCCATTATCTAAAATTCTTCCTGTTCCAAGTGCTACTACTGTCGCAATTCTTGATTTATCTTTAGAATGTTCTCCTAAAATAATTCCTGTTGCAGTTTTTGTTTCTTCTTTTTCTCTTTTTACTACAACTCTTTCGCCTAATGGTTTAATCATTATAATTCCTTCTTTCTTTTTATTTGTTCAATTTTGAACAATATTTTATTTTTTTAAGAACATAAATGTTCTTATTTTGTTCAATTTTGAACTATTCCTTAAAATTTAAAGCCTTTTTAAAGGCCCATTTTTCAAGTACAATTTATTTATACCACAATAAATTAGCAATGTCAATAGTTGAGTGCTAATTTATTATTTTTTTTAATTTTTATTTTGCTTTAATAAATCGGAACAATTTTTTTGCATTTGTTCTAGCACTTTTTTAAATGTTGCTTTATCTTCTTCAGATATATCTTTTGTTATAACTTTAGTAATTTCTTTTTCTCTTTGTCTTAAATCATTTAAAATATTATCAGCTTTATTATTAATAAATAATCTAATAATTTTCTTATCATACTCATCAGGAATTCTAATTATAATATTTTCTTTTGCTAAAGAATCAATGGATTTAGATATATGAGATTTAGTTGTCATTAAGTCATCAATTATTTCTCTAGCACTATTTTTCTTTTCATGTTTGTCGAGATAAAGAAGGAACATAATTTCATTCATAGTTAAACCATATTTTTTTCTTAAATAATCATATGAATTATCATAAATTTTCTTAATTAATAGTGCTTGTGCTGGTATTTCCATAATCATTCCTCCCAATACCATTATACCCTAAAATCGAAATTTTGAAAATTTTTTTCAAGAAATACATTACAATATTTTTTTTCAAGTCAAATTTTATAAAATAATAGACCAACGCTTAAGTTGATCTATTCATCGACTCGTGGAACTTTGGAAACATCTATTACATAATTTGGAATTAATTCTTCCATCCATATAAATATATAAACTACATCTATCGGATTATTAAAGTCATATTCTTTTAATGAATTAATATTAACTTTAAGTATAGAAGATATTTCTTCTAGTCTTTTTAATTTTGGATTTCTATCTCCTTTCTCATATCTGGTCATAGTCCTTCTTTTACATTCTTCAGTTAGTCCTAATATGTCCGACACTTCATCTTGAATCATAGTTCTAAATTGTCTTGCAAAAGCAATTCTAGATCCTTGTGATAAATCATTTAATCTAGGTTTGGTATATAATAATCGCATTTCTTACACCTCCATTTTCTTGTCGCAAAACAGTCCTTAAAACATAAAAAAGACTAAGATTTGAGACATAATCGTCATCTTAGTCTTTAATTTATTCTAATTTTGTTTACCGAGATATAAGGGAATCTCCAGCATTTACCTAATTACTTAATTAGTTTTGCTTCCCAGCTTTGATTGCAGCTTGTGCAGCAGCAAGTCTAGCTATTGGAACTCTAAATGGTGAACAAGATACATAATCAAGTCCTATTCTATTACAGAATTCTATTGATGATGGTTCTCCACCATGTTCTCCGCATATACCAAGTTTAATATTTGGTCTTGTCTTTCTACCTTTTTCTACAGCCATTTCTACTAATTGTCCTACACCTGTTTGATCTAATTTAGCGAATGGATCAGATTCATAAATCTTATTTTGATAATAAGAATCTAAGAATTTTCCAGCATCGTCTCTTGAGAAACCAAAAGTCATTTGTGTTAAATCGTTTGTACCAAATGAGAAGAATTCTGCTTCTTTGGCAATAGCATCTGCTGTTAGGGCAGCTCTTGGTATTTCTATCATTGTACCAATATGATATTGCATATCACTATTCTTTTCTTTCTTAACAAGTTCTGCTGTTTCTACAACTATATCTTTAACAAATTTAAGTTCTTTTTCTTCTCCAACTAGTGGTATCATTATTTCTGGAACTATTTCTATTCCTTCTTCTTCACTTACTTCAATAGCAGCCTCCATTAGTGCTCTAGTTTGCATTTTAGCTATTTCTGGATAAGTTACTGCTAAACGACATCCACGATGTCCCATCATTGGATTAAATTCATGTAAATCAGATATTTTTTCTTTTAATTTTTCTACAGAAACATTCATGTCTTTAGCAAGTGCAATAATATCCTCTTCTTCTGTAGGTAAAAATTCATGTAATGGTGGATCTAAATAACGAACTGTCATTGGAAGGCCATTAAGTACTTTATACATAGCTTTAAAGTCACCCTTTTGGAATGGAATTAATTCATTCAATGCTTCTTCTCTATCCTCAACTGTTTCAGATAGAATCATTTTTCTAATCTTAGGTATTCTATCTTCTTCAAAGAACATATGCTCTGTACGACATAGTCCAATACCTTCTGCTCCAAGTTCAACAGCTTTCTTAGTATCTCTTGGATTATCAGCATTAGTTCTTACTTTAAGGCGTCTATTCTCGTCAGCCCAAGCCATAATTCTACCAAAGTTACCAGTAACAGAAGCTGGAACTGTTTTAATATCACCTTTATATATTTTACCAGTAGATCCATCTAATGAAATATAATCTCCTTCATGGAATGTATAATTCCCTAAAGTAAATTCTTTCTTTTCTTCATTAATCTTTATTTCGCCACATCCAGATACACAGCAAGTACCCATGCCACGAGCAACAACAGCAGCGTGAGATGTCATTCCACCACGTACTGTTAGTACACCTTGGCTAGCTACCATACCTTCAATATCTTCAGGAGTGGTTTCAAGTCTAACTAGAATAACTCTTTCTCCTCTTCCACCTTTTCCAGCGTTTTTAGCATCTTCTGCATTAAAATAAATTTTACCAGCTGCTGCTCCAGGTGATGCAGGTAGTGCAGAACCAATTACTTCTCCTTTTGCTAATTCATCTTTATCAAACATTGGATGTAATAATTGATCTAATGATTTAGCATCTATTCTTAAAATAGCTTCTTCAGGAGTAATCATTCCTTCATCTACTAGGTCACATGCTATATTAATAGCAGCTTGTGCTGTTCTCTTACCATTTCTTGTTTGTAAGAAATATAATTTACCTTCTTGAATAGTGAATTCCATATCTTGCATATCTTTATAGTGATTTTCTAGTTTTGTAGCAATTTTAATAAATTCTTCATAACATTCAGGTAAATCTTCAGCTAATTTAGTAATAGGTTGTGGAGTTCTAACACCTGCTACTACGTCTTCACCTTGTGCATTTATTAAATATTCTCCATATATACCTTTTTCTCCAGTAGATGGATTTCTTGTAAATGCAACACCTGTTCCAGATGTATCTCCCATATTACCAAATACCATTGCTTGAACATTAACGGCAGTTCCCCAATCTCCTGGTATATCATTCATACGACGATATACTATAGCTCTTGGATTATCCCAAGATCTAAATACTGCTTTAACTGCTCCCATTAATTGTTCACGTGCATCTTGTGGGAATTCTTCCCCATTCATATGATCACTATAAACTTTCTTAAATCTTTTAACAAGTTCTTTTAAATTATCAACATTAAGTTCAGTATCATAATGTACTCCTAATTCTTCTTTTAATTCATCAATAATCTTCTCAAAGAAAGATTTATTAACTTCCATAACAACATCAGAATACATTTGAATAAATCTTCTATATGAATCATAAGCAAATCTTGGATTATTTGTCTTTTTAGCAAATCCTTCAACTGCTTCATCATTAAGTCCTAGATTTAATATTGTATCCATCATACCAGGCATACTAGCTCTAGCACCAGAACGAACTGACACTAAAAGTGGATCTTCATTATCTCCAAACTTCTTTCCTTGGATTTTTTCTAATTCTCCAATTGCTTTAAATATTTCTTCTTCTATTTCTTTACTTATTTTTTTACCACAATTGTAGTATTCAGTACATGCTTCAGTAGTAACTGTGAATCCTTGAGGTATAGGTAATCCTAAATTAGTCATTTCGGCTAAGTTAGCACCTTTTCCACCAAGTAAGTTACGCATACTGGCATTACCTTCTTTAAAAGCATAAACATACTTCATATAAACATCATCCTTTCTTTTAATACTTTATTATCATATCAAAAATAAATATCATAATCAAGAAAAAAACATATGTTTTTCAGAAAAAACAGATGTTTTTTAATTTACAATTCATCATTAAAGAGAAACTGGATAATTCAATATAATTCCGTTTATTACCTATTTCTTTTTTCTCATCATGTACTCATACATGTTATTATTTTTTGTTATAAAGAATAAATTAACATCACCATTTTTAAGTACTATATGCATAATTGGTTTATTAATATTTTTCTTAACATCTAATAGTTCATCAAAAGATACTACATCATATACATCATATCCTCTAACATCTGGAATTGAATTAACACTTACTATATCTTTATCATATTTTTTTAATATTTTCTTTAGTATTTTTTGATATTGTCTATTATTAAAATCATTATTTTTAATACTGATAAATAAGTTAATTAGAACTATGATATCAATAATTATAAATATAATAGATATAATAAACATTATTTTATTACTATATTCATCATAACTTATCTTTTCAATAACATTTTTTTCTTTAATATTTTTATCTATTATAGTAATATCAGTTGTTTTATTACCAAGAGGCATAATCATTTCAATAGACTTAGGAGTGTTTTCTAAATTTTCTATTTTTTCTATTCCATAGTCATTTAGTATATATAATCCTATCGTTAAATAACTTGAATATGGAGTATCTATTTTATATTCTTCTATAAATTCATTAACTATGTCATTATATAAATTATAATCTATTTTAACTGTTTCATTAATTTCAAAACTATTATATGCACTCTTAATAGTAATTCCTTTTAACATTATATCTTTATTAAATATACTTTTTTTACTTTTATTATCTTCTACTTTAACATTAGCTTTAATATAATAACTAGAAGTAACTTTATTTTTTTCTTTAATATTGAATTTATATCTGAAATTGCCATCTATATAATTAATAAGTTCTGTTACATATTGCATATCTTTATCTAAGTATATATTATCATAATAAGTATTATCTTTAAGATATACTCGATAATCCAAAGCTTTTTCTTCGTTATATTCAAGGTGATATACTGTTTTACCTTTAAGTGCTTGTTCCATAAATATAAAAGCTAAAAAAGTAATAAAAGCTATGAATAAAATATAAATATATGTTTTAGTTTTTTTCATTTCCAACTCCTCTATACTATTAACATTATATATTTTTTTTAGCTATATATCAATAATAATTATTTATTTTTTGGATTAATCAGTGTAAATTTTTAATGACTCTTCCGGAACTTAAAGTTTATTTTTCTTCCTACCATAAGAATAAAGTCTTTCTTTTTTTAGCTAATTCGATTACTTGATTATTTATAGTTCCAGATGTAGTACTTGTTATTTTAGTTAATTCATCAGTAGTATTAAACTCACTTATTATCGCCATCCAAATAATCATCTAAATTAAATGTAAATTCAATCATTCCACTATAATCGTTCTCATCATAACTATAATCAGTATAAAATGTTAAAAATATGATAAATCTGTTTTTCAGATATCTAGTTATCTTTATATCCATTACTGGCTCAACTCCATTTAAATCTCTAACATTTAACCATGTTTCACCACCAAAAATATAATCTTTAAAATCTATTGTTTCATTCATAGGTATTTCAAGTAGTTTCTCTAATTTACAATTCAAGTCAAAACCAAACGAATAATCATCTCCAGAAATATCAAAAGATAAAGTTTTAAATGATTCATATGATACTTTTTTACCATTTTCATAACTACTTTGTTCTTGTGTTACTAAATTAATACTGACTTTTTCATTATTAACTTTTTCTAATTTTGCCAACTTAAACATTTTTTACACCACCAATAATTACAATTTTATTCATGATTTCACGTCCTTTATTTATATCTTAGCATAATAATTATTTTTTTTGAATACTTTGTTATATTTAATGTTTTAATAAATTTTAATTTTTTTGTAAAAAAGACTTCCATTTTAGTTTTTTTTGTGATATATTTAATTAGCAGTTTGTTATTGCATGTGTCTCCTTAGCTCAGTTGGTAGAGCAACTGACTCTTAATCAGTGGGTCTAGGGTTCGAATCCCTAAGGGGACACCATTTTATTTATAAAATTAACAAAATGTCTTGATATATCAATATTTATATGTTATAATCAAAAAGCAGTTGACAAAATGGGCTTGTAGCTCAGGTGGTTAGAGCGCACGCCTGATAAGCGTGAGGTCGTTGGTTCAAGTCCAATCAGGCCCACCATTTTGTATAAAAAGACAACTGGCCCGTTGGTGAAGTGGTTCAACACACATGCCTTTCACGCATGCATTCATGGGTTCAAATCCCGTACGGGTCACCAAATTGATTTAAACTTAAAACTTTAAAGTTTTAAGAACAATATACGCTAACAGTAATGTTAGTTTTTTTGTTTATATATAATAAAAAAAAGAAGTCTTAAACTTCTTAATCGTTGTTTGCTTTTACTAACTCTACTGCTTTTTGGAAAGCTAAATCCATTTTCATAGCTTCTAGTGTACCTACTTCTTTTAGTATTTCTTCTTCAGTAACATTATATTGTTTAGCTATTTCTTTGATTTTTTCTTTTGCTTCTTTATCAGTTATTTTTATATTTTCTTTTTTAATTATCTCTCTTAATAAATAACGATATTGAATTCTTTTTTTAGCTTCATCTTTCATCTTTTCAATTAGATCTTCTTCTGTAGAATTAGTATATTTTAAATATAATTCTTCGGTGATACCTTGTCTTTTCATTCTGTCCATAAATTCATGGTACATTTGATGTGCTTCATCATCTATAAGTTCAGGTAATATCTCTATTTTCATATTATTAGCGGCTTTATCAAGACATGCATCTTCATAAGCATGTTCTAATTCATGTTCTTTTCTATGAGTAAGTTCTTCTTTAATATCTTTTTCTAAAGATTCTTTGTCAGTAATACCTTCCATATTTAAATCTTCAAAGAATTCTTTGTTTAATTCAGGTATTTTTCTTGTTTTAATTTCATTTACTTTAACTTTAAATACAACTTTTTGTCCTTTTAAGTCTTCTTGCATATAGTCTTCAGGGAAAGTTAATTCTATATCCTTTTCTTCACCTTTAGCCATACCTATTACAGCATCTTCAAATCCTGGTATAAATGTATTGCTTCCGATAGTTAGTGAGTAATTTTCACCAGTACCACCTTCAAAAGCCACTCCATCTTTGTATCCTGCAAAATCAATAATAGCAATATCTCCAGATTCTACATTCCCTTCTTTAACTACAACTTCAGCATATTCATTTAATAATTCTTTTATACTATTATCTACTTCTTCTTTTGTAACTTTTGCTTTTTCTTTTTTAACTTTTAAATTAGTATATTCCCCAAGTGTAACTTCTGGATCAGTAATAAAAGTAAATTTAACTTCTAAAGTATCACTATCGCATTTTATTAATTCTACTTTAGGTTCTATAATAGGAGTTATTTTATTTTCTCCTAGTAATCTTTTATATTCTTTATTTGTAGCTTCATCAGCTGCTTCTAAAATAATTTCTTGCTTTCCATATTTTTTTTCAAAAATATCTCTTGGAGCTTTACCTGGTCTAAAGCCATCAATATTAGCTTTCTTATTTAATTTTTCAAAAGCTTTATCTTGTAATTCAACCCATTCTTTTCCTTCTAACTTAAAATTAACTTCTTCTCTCATTTCTACTCCTTACATAATTTCTAATATTTTTACGCCATATTTACCATTAGGACTTTCTACCATACAAACATCTCCAACACGAGCATTTAAAATAGCTTGGGCTAAAGGAGATTCGTTAGATATTTTATCATTAGATGGATCTGCTTCTTTAGAGCCTACTATGCGATATTCTTCAACATCTTCATCTTCAATGTATTGAATACGAACTGTTGCTCCAATTCCAACTTTATCTGTATCTCTATTTTCAATGATTTCAGCAGTTTCCAATATTTTTTCTAATTCTAGTATTCTACTTTCTATTTGAGCCTGTTCGTTTCTAGCTGCATCATAGTCAGCATTTTCAGATAGATCTCCAAGACTTCTAGCATCTTTTAGAGCCTTAATGATTTCAGGTCTTTTTACTTCCTTAAGTTCATTAAGTTCTTCTTCTATTTCTAAAAATCCTTCATTAGTTAAATATATTTTGTCTGTCATTTTTTCACCTCTTTTAACATTTCAACATTTTACTAGTTATTTTATATTTTGTCAAGTGGTTTTTACGCCTCATTTCAACAACCAGTCTTATATCTTAACTCTAATCATATCACCCTGATAAACTTCTTCTTTAACCGGTAATTTAATTATGTCTTCAGGATGTCTACATACATCTATATTATTATCTTCTATATCTAGTATTTTTTCTATTTTATATGTAAGTGGTTTATATTTTGGAGACATAAATTCAATTGTATCTCCTACTTTAAAATAATTTTTAACTCGAATTATAGCATAACCTTCATTATATTCTTCAACTACCCCCAAAAAGTCTTGATTACTTACTTCTGTTCTTCCTAAAAAATATTGTTCATCTTTTCCTGGAAATTTATCATAAAATTGTGCTTTATTATCTCTATTAGCTACTCTTGATAATATTTTCTTATAATATTTCATTTTTTCTTCAGTAAGAACTCCGTTATAATAGTCATCAATTAGATTTCTATAAGTATTGACTACTACAGCTATGTAATAACTACTTCTCATTCTTCCTTCTATTTTTAGACTAGTAATACCTATATCTATCATATCAGTAATATAATCTATCATAGATAAATCTTTACAACACATTGTGAATTTAGTCTCATCTTTAATTAATTCGTGATTCTTATCATATAAATCAAAATCCCATCTACATATTTGAGCACACCCTCCTCTATTAGCATCTCTATTTGTAAAATAGTTAGATAAAACACATCTACCTGAGTATGAAGAGCACATTGCTCCATGTATAAAGCATTCTACTTCTATACCAGTCTTATCAATTATTTCTTTAATTTCTTCTCTGTTTAATTCTCTTCCTAGTACTACTCTCTCAACACCTAATTTTTTCCAATACAATACACTTAAATAATTTAGTGTTGAAGATTGAGTACTAATATGAATATTTAATTTAATATTATTATCATGAACTAATTTTATGACTAAAGGATCTGCTACGATAATAGCATCTACATTACATAAGGATAATTCTTTTAAATATTCTACTAATCCTATAGTATCTTCATTATGAAAAATAATATTCACAGTAACATACACTTTTTTACCTAATGAATGAGCATATTCACATGCTTCTTTTATTTCTTTAATATTTAAATTCTTTGCATTAGCTCTAAGACTATAATTTATTCCTCCAAAATATACAGCATCAGCTCCATAAGATAGAGCTACACGTATTCTTTCTAGACTTCCAGCTGGGGCTAACAATTCTATTTTATTCATGTGTACCACCTTCGTTACTATTTTTAACCTTGTATATTGTTTTTTTATCTAAAAATCCAGTATATGTATCTTCTACCTTATCTTTATTAATAAATTTATTTACCATTTCATTAAATTCTTGTCTATCAATATTAAAACTATCCATAACAATATAATCAATAAAATCAAGTTTATCTAATTCATTAATTAAATTTATTATTTTATTACTATAAATTATAGTTCCAAAATCACTCTCTTTAATAGGATATTCATTATCTAAATAAAATACGTCTTTTTTGTATGATTTATCTATATATTCAAAATAATTACTTAATAAATATCTTCTGGAATAAAATATTGGTACATATCCATATGCAGTTATAAATAATTTACTTTTAGTATTTAATTTAATATCTCTTATTTCTTCTTTGGTAATATCTGAAGATATATATGCATAATTTATTCCCATATCATTATAAAATTTATTAGAAAGGATGCTTAAATTTAAATGATCTTGATATATAACTAGTGGTATATTTAGTTTTAGTTCTTGACTTAACATATATACACTATTATCGTAGTACATTATTTTATCAACTTTTAGTGTGGATACCTTTTTTAAAACTTCACGAAGTAATTCTATGTCACTACTATGCATCATCTTGTTAATAAGTAATATTACTTCTTTATTTTTAATCTTATCAATAACTAATTCTAAATCTTTATAATCCACTTCAAAAGACTGATTAGCAGATAAATTTTTAATAGGAATTATAAATCCATCTATGTTATATGACGTAAGTTCATACATATGATCTAAACTACTAGGAGTTACTATTATTTTACTCATTACTATCCTCTTTTCTAACCGATATGGATATTTTATCTCCTACGGGAACATATTTGGTAACAAAATCAGAATTATTATCTAAAAACGAAATAAATTCTTTGATTTTTCTAACGAGTCCTCTTTGATTTTTAGTTTGTATTAATTCTTCATTCTCAACAAGTCCGTGAAAAGATAAATTATCGCAAACTATTATACCATACTTATCTAAGTTCTTACTAAATTTTTGAAAGAATTCTATATTATGTCCTTTGGAAGCATCTATAAATATTAAATCATATAAATCTGTTATTTCTACATCACTAGCATCTTTATTTATGATAGTAATTCTATCTGATAAAGACATAAGTGAGATATTATTAACAGCTTCATTATATCTATTTATATCTCTTTCTATAGTAGTTACTTTTATATTTTCATTAACTAGAGCCATTCTTATAGCTGAGTAGCCTACGGCACTACCTATTTCGAGTATTCTGGTAATATTATTTTCTTTAATTATTTTAAGTAAATATTCTAATCCATCACTTTGCATAATAGGAATCTTATCCATAATAGCTTTATTATAAATATTTTCTAACATATTTCCTCCTTATTATAATAGAGGTTACTAAGTAACCCCTAAACACACCAGTTATTCTCTCTTTTTAACTTCTCAATTGTATTATAATGTTCTGTTTCATTCTTACTTAAATATGTCTTGCCATTGCAATCTGCTACAAAGTAATAATAATTATGAACTCTATACTTAATTGTACTTTTAATAGAATCGTTTCCAGGATTAGATATAGGTCCTACTGGTAAACCCGTAAATGAACTACATCTTGTATTATAAGCATAATCACAAGTATATAAATTAGCATTTCCATTTAGGGATATTTTGAAGTCATCTATTTTTAAATAGTAATAAGTTGTTACATCACTTCCTAGTGTCCATCCTGATTTAATTCTATTGTAAAATACGCCTGCTACGCTAGCTCTATCATCAGACCTTGCTCCTTCTAGCTCTACTATTGAAGCTAGTGTTAGTAGTTGATGAATAGAATATTCACTGTCTTGTAATTCTTCTTTATATTTAGTTAACTGTTTGTCCATTTCATCTAACATTGTTTCTATTATTGTTTTAACAGAAACATCTTTATTTAAGAATGTATATGTATTAGGAAATAAATATCCTTCAAGTGGATAATATATTTTATCATTAAGTATATCATTTTCTAAAAACCAATATTTATCTATTAAACTTTTAGTATATTCTTTATCAGTAAAAACATTCATAATATCTTCATAACTATTATTAGTATTTTCACTTATTAACTTAGCTATTTTTCTTACATTAAGTCCTTCTTTAAATATTATTGTTATTTGATCTGGATTATAAGAATTACCTTCTTCTAAGACATTAATTATTTCACTTAATTTCATATTTCTATCAAGTTCATAAACAGAAGCTTTCAAATTAGAAATATTATTTATTTTAACATATACTTTAAATATAAAAGTACTTCTTATTAATTTATTTTCATACAGGGCATTTCCTATTTGAGCCATACTACCACTTTTTATTTCAACGATAACTTTATCACTTTCTCTAGACATAGGTGAAATCATATGATTATAATAGAAAGCCACAGAAAAAATAGCTACTAATAGTGTTATTAGAACTATAATAAAAATCTTATACTTCTTCATAAAAACTATCCATTATCCTTATTATTTTCTTCTTGAATAGATTCTAAAATTGTTTCAATAATTTTCCATTCTTTTTCACTCTTAATAGGCAATAATTCTGAATTATCAGCATTAGGGTCATATATTGAAGCAAATACTCTTATATTACCTTTATTATCTTTAGTATTATCTGTATATACAATATAATTCTTTTTAGTTTCTTCTGATTCAAATGTAAATAAAACTTCACATTCTATTTCATTACCATCTTTATCAATTACATTAAATTTATTATTTTTTTCCATTATTTCACCTTTCTATCTAAATAACTTTGTAATATTATAACTGAAGCCATTCCATCAACTTTTTTCTTTCTTTTTTTTCTTGACATAGATGCTTGTATTAAAACATTATTTGATATAACAGAAGTTAATCTCTCATCTTCCATAATAACTTCTATACCTAATTCTTTTTCTAATTTATTTTTAAATTCTAATGTAATACTTGCTCTTTGTCCTAATGTATTATTCATATTTTTAGGTAGTCCTAAAACTATTTTTGTTATATTTTCTTTTTCTATTATATCTTTTAATTTAGGAATCAATGTATCATATTCACTATCATTAAAAAATATAGTAGTATAAACAGAGGCTATTGTATTAGTATTATCACTAATAGATATTCCTAATGTTTTGCTTCCTAAATCAAGTCCTAAATACTTATCAATAATAATCACTTCCTACCTAAGACAATTTTATCAAAATATAAAATATTTGTCTATATATTTGCTTATTTTTCTCAACCATTTTTAAATGGTGTAATACTAATATAATTGTTTTAAAAAATTAAATATTTAAAAACAAGGATGAATAAATTTAAGTATCCTTGTTTTTTATCTATTAATAATATTTTGAATAATCTATTTTTTAACTGGTACAAAATGTTTGTTTAAAAATCCATCTATTTTTCTTATATCAAAGTACCATAATAAACAGAATGTAATTGCTCCCACAAAGTTTACTATTAAGTCTTCCATGGTGTCTATAAGACCAATATCTAAATAACCACCTTCTATTTTGTATAGTTCTTTATCATTTTTATCATAAAGTATTGTGTATTCTATATTATCTATAACTTTTGTTATGTGTCCGTCATTAAATTCAACAGAAGATACTTTATCTGTAATAAAATCTTTTTGCATATCTGAATTAAGGACTCTATCACAAGCAAACTCAATAAATTCCCAAAGAACCCCTATAGTCATAGAAAAACAGAAGGCAAATACTGTAATATATAAAGGCGATAGTTTAATATTAACACTATTATCATTTAAGATATTAACTAAGGATAAACCTACTCCTGCTGCTAAAAAGCCATTTAATGTATGAAGCATAGTATCCCAATATGGAATAATACCATAAAAATTATTAATTTCTCCTAGTATTTCTGATGCAAAAATAAATACAAAGATAATTATTTCTAATGTACTAGGCAATTTTATTTTAAATTTATCTTGAACAAATATGGGGATAAATAAACTAACTAAGGCCAAAAAGCAAAGAAATGCATTATGTAAATCTCCTCTTATTAATTGTAAAATCATACATATAATAATTAAAAGCCTAATTATTCCATATACAATTAATGGACTTCTTTCCCCTTTTTGGGCTTCTTTTATCATATTCTTGTAATTATATTTGAATTTTGACATAAACTCACTCCTATATTTTACTAACTAAAGTTATTCCCTCACTAAATTTACATGGTTTAGAACATGTATATCCAAATGTACATCTAGCTCCTTTAGAATATGAATTAAATTCTTCATACAATGAACTGTTTGCTTCTTTTAGAGCATTAATGTATTTAGTTAAAACTTCTTTGGTTTGCATCCTTATTTCTAACTGAGCGTTAGTACATAATCTTTCACTACATTTAAGTAAAAAATTGTCATAAGTACCCATTTCACATATTATAACATTTTTTCCTTGTGGTAATAGTGAATCTACACTTTCCATATCTTTATTCCATTCATGTACTAAATTTTCATCATCCATTATTATTGGAGGTACAAAATAACCTTCATTACTAAATTCTATTTTATAATCAATAGTTCTATGCCTCTGAGCTTGTGCAAATGATGCTAAAGAACCAATATATTTAGTAGAATATACCCATGAATAATATTCATTGCATTCTTTTAAATTAGTTCCAAATAATGATAAACTTCTATTCTTTATATTTCCTTGTAATCTTTCTTCTAATAATCCTAGTTTATCTAGTAAAGAAATAAACTCTTCCATACTTTTTGCTAATTTTAAACCATTTTCATTTTGAGCTTGACTAATATATTTTTTCATAACAGACACTATAAAGTTAAGTTGTCTTATACTAGTGGTATAAATCATTTCAGTTGGATAGAAGACAGATATAAAGTATCTAGCATTTTCACGAGCTAATTTAGTAATATGTTTATCGTCAAAAGTTGGATATCTTTTTTTTATTTTTTCTTCTAGTATATTAGTCCATTTATTGTATAATTCTATTTCTTTATTACTCATTCCATCAATAGCTTCTGTATATCTTAGCGACTTTTCACTTGTTGTATATTGGTGCTCATTGTTGAGTACCATTGCCAATATTTTAGGTATATTTTTAATATTTAAAGTAACATTAACATGATCATATACGCTATGATGTCCATTATTTAGAGTTGTTTCAATTCTATTTAAAGTCTTGTCTTCACTTTCTTTTTCTAAACTACTAAAACCATGCTTAGAATAACAAACTCCTGCTATTTGTCCACATAATTTAAGAGAGGAATCCATATTGAATGTTCCATCTGAATTTCTATATGTATTTGGTAAAATACTTATTTCCATATATTAAAACCTACTTTCTATAATATCTATTCTTATTCTTTCCTTATATAAATATTAACAAATATATCAAATATTGTCAATTAGAGGAAGGATATATCTTTGTATAAAAAAGTAAAAAAAGTTATAAATTATCAAAACTTTTACTTATGTCTTGAGAAACTTATAACTTTTATTTTATATACTATAACTCAAATTGAGAATTATATAATGAAGCATAGAATCCATTCATTTTTAGTAATTCATCATGTTTTCCTTGTTCTACTATATTTCCATCTTTCATAACAAGTATTATATCAGCATTTTTAATCGTAGATAATCTGTGTGCTATTATGAATGATGTTTTTCCTTTTGTTAATTTATCCATAGCTTTTTGTACTAACTCTTCTGTTCTGGTATCTACATTAGATGTGGCTTCATCTAGTATTAAAAATGGGGCATTTTCTATCATACCACGTGCAATAGTAAGTAATTGTTTTTGTCCTTGGCTTACTGATTCTCCACCATCTATTTTAGCATCTAATTCTCCAGATAAAGTTTTAATAAAGTGACTAACACCTACGACATCACAACATTTCATAATATCTTCATCACTTATATTTTCTTTATTAAATTTAATATTATCACGAATAGTACCCTCAAATAACCATGTATCTTGTAATACCATTACAAATAAATCATGAATATTTTCTCTTGTTAATTCTTTCGTAGATACGCCATCTATCAAGATATCTCCATCATTAATGTCATAGAACTTCATTAATAAGTTAACCATAGTTGTTTTACCAGCACCTGTTGGGCCAACAATAGCAACCTTTTGACCTGGCTTAATCATAGCATTAAAGTCTTTTATAATAGTTCTATTTTTATCATATCCGAACTTAACATGTTTAAATTCTATTTCACCTTTAACAGTTTTTTTATCTAATTTCTTAGTTATATAGCTTTCATCTGGCATCTCCGTTTCTTCTAAAAACTCAAATACACGTTCCCCTGCTGCTGTCATAGATTGAAGTTGTGTCATTGCTTGAGCTATTCTAGTTAATGGATTAGTAAATAATCTAACATATATCATAAAGGCTACGATAATACCAAAAGTAATAATATTTTTACTTACTAATATAGCTCCAACAACACATACAGCTACATAACTAAAGTTTCCAATAAATCCCATTAATGGTTGCATAATGCCTGATAAGAATTGACTCTTTTTATTACAAACATATAAGTTTTTATTTAACTTATCAAACTCTTCCATAGCTTCTATATCGCCATTATACGCCTTAACAACATTATGACCAGAATACACTTCTTCTATATGAGCATTTAAGTTACCAAGTTCAACTTGTCTTTGCATAAAATACTTTTGACTCTTAGATAGTATTATAGACATAAACATAAAACCAAATAAACTAGATATAATAGCGGTTAAAGCCATTTGCCAGTTAGTAACAAACATCATTATAATACTACCAATAAATAGTGTTATAGAACTAACTAATGAAGCAATCGTATTATTCATGGTTTGAGCAACAGTGTCTATATCATTAGTAACACGAGATAATACATCACCCGTCTCATGACTATCAAAATATCTTAAAGGTAACTTATTAATCTTCTTACTAATATTTCTTCTTAATTTATAAGCATATTTATTAGCAATAATTGTAGTTAGAATGGATTCTATATAACTAAATATAGCACTTAACATATATATTATAGCTAATACCAAAGCCATACTTTTAATTTTAGCTATATCCATTTTAGGCTTAATAATAGAATAAATACTATCGGGTAAATTATCTAATTGCAATAGAATATCATCTAATTCTTTACCACTATTCTTTAGATTTTCCATTAATGACTGTAGAGCCATTTTATCTTCTATGGTAATGTCATCACTAGTCATAATATCTTTAATGATATTCTCACTAATATTAGGGGTGATACCTAAAGTAATTTCATCAGTTAAGTCTGATAATTTATTTGGAGCTACTAATGCTAATATAGCACTTAAGGCGGCCATACCTAAAGCAAATATTAAAACATATTTCCATTTACCTAAATTATTAAATATTTTAATTAAAGTTCCTTTAAAGTCTTTAGACTTTTCCATTTTTCCATTTCCATGAGGACCCATTCTAGGCATTTTCTAACTCCTCCTTTGAAAGTTGCGATAAAGCAATTTCCTTATATATCTTACAACTTTTTAATAATTCTTTATGTGTACCTATTCCGACACATTCTCCTTCATTTAACACAACTATTTTATCAGCATTAATAATTGTTCCTATTCTTTGTGCTACGATTAGAGATGTAGCATCTTTAGTATATTCTTTTAGTGTGTGACGAAGTGTAGCATCTGTTTTAAAATCTAAAGCAGAAAAACTATCGTCAAAAATATATATTTCAGGGTCTCTTGCTATAGCTCTAGCTATAGATAATCTTTGTTTTTGACCACCAGATACATTTGTTCCTCCTTGTGCTATATGAGCTTCATATTCTCCATCCATATCCTTAACAAAAGAACTAGCTTGGGCAACATCAAGAGCTTCTTTTATTTTACCTAATGTAGGTTTAGTACCATTTACAGAGCCATATCCAACATTAGATTTAACACTACCTGTAAACATAACAGCTTTTTGTGGTACATAACCTATTTTGTTATGTAATTCTTTTAATTTGTAATCCTTAATATTAATACCATCTATTAATACTTCACCTTCTGTGGCATCGTAAAATCTTGGTATTAGATTAATTAATGTTGACTTACCACTTCCAGTTGAACCAATGAAAGCAACTGTCTCTCCCTTATTAACTTTAAAACTAATATTTTTAAGAACATACTCAGAAGCATCTGGATACTTGAAAGATACATTTTTAAATTCTACTGTTCCTACCTCTAAGGCTTCATTACCATCAAGAGTACCATCTTTTAAAGATAATTCTTCGTCTAATACTTCATTTATTCTTTTAGCAGATACACTAGCACGTGGTAATATCATAAATATCATGGCAAGCATTAAGAATGACATAATAACTTGCATACCATAACTAGAGAATACAACCATATTAGAAAATAAAGTTATTTTATCTATCATGTGAGCTGCTTCAATTAAATAAGCTCCAATAAAGTATATACCTAAAGTTAAGAAATGCATAACTATATTCATAATTGGATCTAATATAGCAAAACATTTTTGATTAAATAATTGCATATTAGTTAAATCATTATTAACTTTATCAAATCTATTTTCTTGATACTCTTCAGCGTTAAACGCTCTAACTACCCTAATACCAGTAACATTCTCTCTTGTTACACCGTTAACTTTATCTATTAATTTTTGTACTTTCTCAAAACGTGGATATACGATTTTTAGAAGTATTCCAATAGTTACTAACAGAATTGCAACACCTGCTAAAACAAGTAAACTCCATTCAACATTTTTATTAATTATCTTGGTAATGGCCCATACACACATAACTGGGGACTTAATAATCATCTGCATACCCATAGCCACCAACATTTCTAACTGTGTAACATCATTTGTCGTTCTAGTAATTAAACTACTAGTTTCAAACTTTTTAATCTCTGTCATGCCAAAGTCTTCAACTTTCTTAAATATACGTCTACGTAGATTCATAGAAAAATCAGCTGATATAAAAGAAGTAATATATCCGACAATAACAGCACTTCCTAAAGAACCAAAAGCACATAATAACATATAGCCACCCTGTGCTAATATATCTTTTATAATATAACCTTCCGATTGAAGTATCCTTGTAATTTCACTCATATAGTCAGGTAATTTTAAATCAAACCATACTTGAAATACTATTAATATAGCTACCACAAAAATTAAAACCCAATCTTTTTTATTAAATTGTTTAAATATTTTTATCATTTTCTCACCTCTGTAATTATATTATTTTTAATGTATAATCATACATTTTCTTTAATAAATATTCTAATTTTTTAATCTCTTCTTTACTTAAAACTTCTTTAAAATCATAAAAATTATCTAACTCTCTTCTTATATTTTCTCCAATTTCTAAAGCTTTAATCGTAGGTTTTATACTTCTATATCTTGAATCATTCAAAGACTTCTCTCTATATATAAAGCCTGCCTTTTCTAACCTATCTAATGTTCCGGATACAACAGGATTACTCTTCTTAAACATATTTTCTATATCCCTTTGATATATGTCTTTATCTATATTTCTATATAGAAAAGCCAATATATCACTTTGAAATCCAGTAATACCATATTTACTAAATAAAGCATTCTTCTTCTTACCTATTTCTGTGGTAATACATTTAAGTAGTATACATATATTTTTATCATCTATCATATTACACTTCCTTACACATTACACAAATATATAACACGTTATATATTTTGTCAACACTTTTTTATCAAAAAAAATTCCATTATTGGAATTATTTTATTTTGTTATCCTGTTCCATTGGCTACCATCATACCGGTTACGCCTTTTCCATCTGTTCCTGCTTCCACGAATAATGTTGAAGCAAAAGTTCTTCCTGAATCAAGTTCAGTCTGATTTTCATTAATTTCATCTACCCACATTACAATGTAATATGTTACAAAGCTAGGATCTGTAATAGAGGTAGAAGCTTCTAATACTTTATTTAATGGTGTTAAGACAATTGAATTAATTTCTTCTTCTGTTTTTCCTTCAATATTGTCTAAATGTGTTTTTCCCATAACTTCATTAAAGTCACTATCTAAGACTTTAAAATATAAATAAGTAAAATTATTTATGTTAGGTTTTAAAGTAAAATATAGAGGTACGGGATTGTCTAAACTGTTATTAATAACAGTAAATTTATATACACTACATATTTCATAACCGTTGTCATCTATGCAATATTTATTTTTATCTATTTCTCCAGATTCATTTCTATACTTGCTTGCAATATCAACATATTCTTCTGCCGATGGAATAACTCTTCCTTTGATTAGTGATAAGTCTTCTACAAGGCTAATATCCAAAGTTGCTGAACTTAGATTAACAGCGTTGTTTTCACTACTTATTAAGGCAGAAAACCAAGCAAATGTAGCTCCCGATATTATTAATATGACCATAGCTACAATAACCATAAATATTAAAGCAGTCTTTTTGTTATTCATATTATCACCTATATTAATATAATAACAGAAAACGAGCTCTTTTTCAATATCTAATAATGGAAAAATATATTGTAACGAATAGAAAAATGTCAAAAGAAAAAGTACTTTTCGTACTTTTCTAATTATTATCCTAATTTAAATGTACCAGTTAATTTGTTTCCTGTACCCATACCAACGGCACTAAAGATAAATTGACCTTTATAGCTAGCACCCATCATTGATGATTGGTTTTCAGTAGAGTCATTTAACCATACTAGGACATAAAGTTCAGCAGTATTAGCTCCTGGAGTTGCTCCAACGGTTAATGTTGCTGGATCCATAATAAGTTTTCCACTTCCACTAACTGTGTTTGGTAGAGCAAGTGCTTTACTTAAATTATGGGTATAAGTATATTTTCCTTCAGCATAACTTATAATTTGAGCTTTTAAGTCACCATTAGCTGTCATGGTAGTTCCTGTTTCTGTTGGAGTTGTTTCCATTGTAGTTACTGTGCCATCTAATTCAATAGCATCACTACCATTGTTAGTTACTGTTATTTTATATAATGAGCAAACTAAGTAACCACTTGAATCAACGCATTTATCTGTTGCTTCATTTAAGGCATAATTCATATTATTTGTTTCATTTCCTTGTCCTTCTCTAAGTACTTTATCAGGAACAAAAGGAATTATTTTCTTACTAGCATTTTCATCAGTAGTAGGGAAAACTCTATCTACGGTTAATTCTGCATCAAATTGATATGCAGTTAAATTAACATCGTTTTCTCCACTATTTACTGAAGCTGAGAACCATGCAAATGTAGCACCAATAATGGCAACGATTAAGGTAGCTACACTAACTACTCCTAAAAATATACCTCTTCCTTTACTATTTTCCATTATCTTTCTTATCCTCCTTTACTATAACAATAATATCAAAATATTATCTTTTTTGCAATATTTTTTATTATATTTTTGAAATATTTTTAAAAATAAAAGAAGGAAGTTACTTCCTACTTTGTTATGGACTTACTTGTGTTACTACAGCACCAGTCATGTAGTTTGAACCATCTGATGATGTTACTTTTAGTGTACCAGTATAAGTAGCACCTGAATCATTAGGAGTTTGATCTCCACCAGTTTCATTAACATATAAAACTAATGAATATTTTGCAGTCGATGGAGTTTCTTCACTACCTGCTGGAAGAGTAACATTAAATATATTTTTTGCTCTAGCACCTTCGGTATCTCCAACTGCTGGAACAGCACCACATGCAACAGTTACTGTATCTATACTATTTTCATCTTCATATATACAGTAATATAGATTTGTAAAATCATTTTTAGTTGACTCTAGGCTGGCATATACTGTTTGTGGAATAGATGCAGTATTTTTTAGCGTAAACACATAAGTGCTACATAAATTATATACAGTTGGATTTTCTGATCCTTCTTCTGTCTTTGAGATACCAGCACATTTTGCAGTTGCTCCAGTTCCTGCTTGAACAAAAGATTTTTTCATTACTTCTTCAGATACAGGTATCATATTATTTTTTATACCACTTACATCTTCATCTAGTTTTAATGTTCCACTAACATTAGCACCAGCAGCTTGTACAGCATTTGCATTACCACTAGCACTTGCAACGAAGTATGCAAATGTAGCGCCAATAATAGCAACGATTAAAGTGGCAACGCCTACTACTCCTAAAAATATTCCTTTGCTTTTATTTTCTTCCATTTTTCATATCCTCCTTTACTATAATAATAATATCAAAATATTTTTATTTTTGCAATAGAAAAAAAATAAAAAAGATACACTTTTGTGTATCTTAACATTATTATGCTTTTGCTGAAAGAGCACCAGTCATGTAGTTAGAACCATCAGCAGATGTAATACTTATAGTTCCAGTAAATGCTTTACCAGAATCAGCTGATGTTTGATCTTCAGTAGTTTCGTTGATATACATTACTAAAGTATAAGTATGTGTACCAGTTGTAGCTGGAATAAGTTCACTAAATACATTACTGTCTGTAGTTCCTTTAGCTGGCATATTTCTACAAGCAACTTTTTCTGTGTCAGATGTACCTGCTTCACCTTCAAATATACAATATTTTAAGTTTGCAAATGTATTGGTATTAGCAGTTAATGATGCATATATTGTTTGAGCAATAGATGCTTTGTTACTTACTGTAAATTGATATATACTACATAGGTTATATACTGTATTACCACCGGCTGCAGAGTAACCTTCACATCTTCCAGTTCCAGTTCCTGTTGCTGTCTCTGTTCTTTTATATGATGTTTTCATTAGTGCTTCTGTTACTGGTATCATATTTTGTCTATAGTCAACTACTTCTGATAAAGTTAAAGTACCAGCAACGTTAGCAGCACCAGCTTGTACAGCATTTTCTTTACCACTAGCATTTGCAACGAAGTATGCAAATGTAGCACCAATAATAGACACTATTAATGTAGCAACACTAAGTACGCCTAAAAATATACCTCTACTTTTATTGTTATCCATCTTTTTTCATATCCTCCTTTACTATATTAATGATAGCAAAAAATTTACTTATTTGCAACATATTTTTTTCTTTTTTTAGGAAAAATATCTACATTTTTTTTATTAAAGAAAGAAGTAGTAATTGCTTACTACTTTAAAATAATGATAGTTGACTAGTTTCTGGCATGTCTTCAAATACTCCCATCATTTTCATTTTTTCAATTAAAGTACTAGATACTTTACATCTATTTTGAAAATCTTCTATAGAAATAAAATCATGTTTTTTAGCTTCATTTTGAATGTTTTGAGCAACTACTCCACCTAGTCCATCTACGGCTCTGAATGGACACAATAATGTTTTATCATCTAATATTGTAAAGTTCTTAGCATCACTCTTTCTAATATCAATGGTTTTGAAGACAAAACCTCTTGCTGTTGCTTCTAAAGCTAATTTCAAAGTTTCTAAAATACTTGCTTCTTTATTCGTAGCATCATAATTTTTTTCCATTATTTCTAACATTCTATTTTTAATAGCATCATATCCTTTGACCATTACATCAAGATCAAAATCTTCAAATCTAGTAGAAAAATATGTTGCATAGTATATTATTGGATAATGTACTTTAAAATATGCTATTCTAAATGCGCTTATAACATATGCTGCTGCATGTGCTTTGGGAAACATATACTTTATCTTTGCGCAAGAATCAATAAACCATTCTTCTATTCCAGCTTTTTTCATAGTTTCAACATGTCCTGCCCAAGTTTCTGGATCTTTGCTTGCTTTTCCTTTTCTAACAAATTCCATTATTTTAAATGCTTTAATTGGTTCTAATCCTTTATACATTAAATAAACCATTATATCGTCACGGCATCCTATTACATCTTTAAATGGTACTACGTTATTTTTTATAAGTTCTTGAGCATTACCTAGCCATACATCAGTTCCGTGGGATAATCCAGATATTTTTATAAGTTCAGCAAATGTTTTGGGTTTAGTATCTACTAACATTGATATGGTAAATGGTGTTCCAAATTCAGGAACTCCTAATGTACCTGTTTCATTCATTATTTGTTCTTTTGTAACACCTAAAGGCTCTGGTGATAAAAATATTGCCATTGTTTCTTTATCATCAAGTGGGACATTTCTAACATCCCATCCTACTAAATCTTGTATCATTCTAAGTTGTGTCGGATCTGTATGACCTAATATATCCAATTTAAGAACATCTTGGTCAATAGCATGATAATCAAAATGAGTTGTTCTCCAAGCACTAGTGTCGTCATCTGCCGGATATTGGAAAGGGGTAAAATCAAATACATCCATATATCCTGGAATTACGACTATTCCTCCTGGATGTTGTCCTGTTGTTCTCTTAACTCCTGTACATCCAACAGCAAGTCTTTCTAATTCACATCTTCTTTTATTGGTTATTCCTTTGTCTTCAAAATACCCATGAACATAACCTAAGGCTGTTTTTTCTGCTACAGTACCTATGGTACCTGCACGGTATACATTATCAACACCAAACAATACTTTGGTGTATTCATGAGCTGCTGCTTGATTTAAATCAGAAAAGTTTAAATCTATATCTGGAACTTTATCAGCATTAAATCCCAGAAATGTAGCAAATGGCATATCTTGTCCATCTTTAATCATTTTTTCACCACATTTTGGGCAATATTTATCTGGCAAATCAAATCCTGTACTATATACTTTACCAAGTGGATTTCCATCTTCATCATTAAATATACTATGTTTACATTTACCACATCTATAGTGAGCTGCTAATGAATTAACCTCAGTTATTCCCATCATTGTAGCTACAAATGAACTTCCTACACTACCTCTTGAACCTACTAAGAAGCCATCATCATTACTCTTTTTTACTAATTTTTGGGCAATTAAATATATAACATCAAAACCACCACCAATGATACCGCCTAAACTTTTCTTAACTTTTTTCTTTAACTCTTCATCACTAAGTCCTTCTGTATCATCTTTTTTAATTCTATTAAAAACTTGTTCTTTAATGAATTCATCCCCTTTATTTATAGATTCATGTAGTATTGCAAAAGCTTTTTCTTTTGTATAGTTATTTTCTTCTTCTAAGTTTTTAGTAATGGTATTCAATACTATATCTCCATATAATTCTTTAGCAATTCTTTCTTCTATATCAAATGGTAGGGGATCCCCATACCATTCTTGGGCTTTGGTGTATACTAGGTTAGTAACTGTCATAACAGAATTTTCTATTTTTGGAGAAAAAGGTACTCCACCAGTTTCAATAATAACTTCTATTATATCTATCATATCGGCAATCTTATTTGGATTTTCAATTACTATTTTATGAGCTATCTCATCTCCTAGAAATTCAAAATCACTCATCATTTCATCAGTTGTTCTTAAATGTTGTGATGGAATATTAGTAATATCGTTTTTAGCAAGTGGGTGTCTTCCTCCACCTGGTACTTTCTGATTGATAATAATTTCACGATATATTTTATCGCTTCTAAGAATATGATGAACATCTCCTGTAGCTACGATTAATTTCCCAGCCATGTTTGTTGTTTCTACTATTTTTTTGATATGATTAGATAATTCATATTTATTTGCAAAATCTTTTGTTTGAAGTAAATGATCATATACTTCTAGAGGTTGTACTTCTACATAATCATAAAAATTAATAACATTGATTAATTCTTCTTCACTCTTAGTTCTAGCAGCATCAAAAACTTCACAATTATAGCATCCACTACCAATCAAAAGTCCTTCTCTTTTATCTTTTAGTTCACTTCTTGGTATTCTTGGTGTTTTATATAAATATTTGGTATTAGCTAAACTAATAATTTTAAATAGATTTTTTAAACCTGTTTTATTCTTAACAAGTAAATTGATATGATAACATCTACCAAACTTATATATGTCTTCTTGACTTACCAGACTATTTAATTCATTAATATTATGAATATTTTGTTTATCTACTTTTCTTAACATTTTATCTAAGACATAAGCCGTTCCTTTAGCATCATAATCGGCTCTATGATGAGCAGTTTCATCAAAAGGAACATCATATCTTTTAACTAATGCTGATAAACTATGTCTTGCTTGGTTGGTATCTATAGCTCTACTCAATTCTAATGTATCAATTACACAATTAGTAAATTCTCCTAGTTTATATTTTTGATAACACATTTCAATAAATGAAGTATCAAATTTAGCATTATGAGCAACCATTGGGTAATCTTTAAACCATGCTATAAATCTTTTAATAGCATTTTCTTCATTATCTTTATCTTCTAACATTTCATCCGTTATATTAGTTACTTCAATAATTTTTGGATGTAATTTTTTACCTGGATTAATTAATTCATTATAAGTATCAATTATTTCTCCATCTTTAATAAGTACTGCACCTATTTCAATAATAGAGTCTTCTCCACCGGCATTAAATCCTGTTGTTTCAAGGTCGAATACACAATAAGTTGAACTTAATAAATCAGCATCTATTGGTCTTTTGCATATATTTATCTCATCATCTACCATGGTAAGTTCTGTTCCATATATAACTTTAAACTTATCATCTTCTTCTTTACCTTTATTGTAGTCTGTTACAAAGTGATAAGCATCCGGAAAACTTTGACAACCATTATGATCAGTAATGGCAATAGCTTTATGACCAAAGGCAATGGCTTGTTTCAATAACTTTTTGCAATCTGCTACCCCGTCCATTTGACTCATCATTGTATGGGTATGTAGTTCTATTCTTTTCTCTTCATAATTGTCACTAACAACTTCTAATGTTTTTCCTTCTGTTTCTGTAACATCTTTGTATTTGGTTATGAACACAAGTTCATTAGCATATTTATCCATTTCTACTTTACCATAGAAATTATACCATTTATTTTCTTTAATTAGTCCTTTAATTAGTTCATACTCTTTATCATCCTTAGTAAACATTTTAACAAATATACTGTCAGTATAATCCGTTACTTTTAATGTAATAATTTTATATCCTGATTTAGATTCAAAAAATTCACTTCCAAATACCATACCTATAATATTAATATTATCTACTTCATACATTATATCTTTAATTTCTGTTACTTCACTTGATTTCTTTGCTCTATATGTACTTTTTGTTACTTCTTCTTTTTTACTAGAAGCAGTATTCATATTATAACTAGGTGTATATTCTACTACCTTCTCATTTTCTATTTGATTTATTAAGTCTTTATTTCCATCTAAGGATAAATTAATATCTATATCTATATCATTAAATCCATAACATTTAAGTTTGTTTATAATATCATTCTTAATAGTAATTAAATTGGTACATTCTACTTTATTATAAGCATCTATTCTTAGTGTTTTATCTACTAATGTTATATTTCTATCTAAAAATACATTATATTTAGCCATATCTAATGCTATATCTTTTAAAATACTAGAAAAGTATTCAATTACTAAAGAATAGTCTATATCTTTAACATCTATATATAATCTAACGTTATTAAAACATTTTTTTAAACACAAAAGTAGTTCATTATATACTGATAATGGTAAAATAAACTTATTAGAAATAATAAAATCATACTGTTCATTATCATCATACACAATTACTTTTATAACATCACTATCTTTAAAATATGTATAATATTCTTCTTTTAAGCCAACCTCTTTTATTAATTTATTAAGTTTATCTCCCATACTACACCTCTAATAACATTTTAACATCATTAAATATTTTAGTCTATAAAATTAACTAATTAATATAAAAAAAGAGTTCTATTTTAAACTCTTCTTTAAGTCTTCTAAGTATTCCTCTATATTTGTGGCATCACTTCCTCCACCTTGACCAAAGGAAGGATTGCCTCCACCATTACCATGACAAGATAGAGAAATATTTTTAATTATATCTCCACAGTTAATACTAGTATTTTTACTCTTAGCTATAAAGTTAATATTATTGTTATTTATATTTGCTAGTAATATAAATAAATTATCATATTCATTAATCAAATTATCTATTATTTGTTTTAAACTATCTATTCCATAATTATTAACTTTCATAATTATAATATTATTTCCATTAATAACTTCTAATGATTCTTTAAATTTAGATAAATCTGCACTATCTCTTTGTACTTTTAATTCATTATAATTTTTATCTAATTCTTTTATTTTATCTTTAAGATTTTCTATTTCTAGTTTGTATTCTATTATAGCTTTATAACTATTTAATTCAATATTTTTTTCTTTATATTCAAATATTAAATCTATTTTTTCTTGATTAGCTTTAGTTATTAATTTATTAGATTTATCTAGTAATTTATTAACTTCTTCTTTATATGGTTTGATATAGTTTTCTAACATAACTTTAATATTATCATTTGTAGTTCCTTCTATTCTATAAACATTACTTCCTTTAGATTCTATACTTAACATACATATTTTTTTAATATCTTTAGTATTTTTGATATGTGTTCCTCCACATAATTCAATAGAGTCTAATATTTGTACTACTCTAACAACATCACCGTATTTATCTTCGAATAAAGCCATAGCTCCTAATTTACGTGCTTCATCTAAGGACATATATGTAACTTTTGTATCTACTTCTTGTTTTAATTTTGAATTAACATTGTCTTCTAGATTAATAATTACATCATCAGTAATTTTACCATGATAAATAAAATCAAATCTAAAAGTATTTTCATCTACCCTACTTCCTGCTTGGTGAACATCATTTCCAAGCATGTCTTGTAATGTTTTTTGAATTAGGTGAATTGAACTATGATTACATTGTGTTTTAAATCTTTTTTCTTTGTCTACTATAGCATGAACTTTATCTCCTACTTTAATTAAGTCCTTATTTACTTTTACATGTATTAAGTGTTGTTTATTAGGACATTTTATTACATCTATCACTTCAAGAGAATAATTTTCTCCTTTTATAATTCCTGTATCATTTACTTGTCCTCCACTTGTAGCATAAAAAGGATTATCTTCTAAGAATATATAACAATCTTCATCTGAAGAAGATACAAATTCATTATTTTTAATAATATTCTTAATATTTGTATCTATCTCTTCTGTATCATATCCTACAAAATTATCTTTTTCTTTATACCCTGCTAATAATTCATTTTGTACTTGCATTGTTGATGTTTTACTTTGATTATTTCTTGCTAATTCTTTCTGTATATTCATATATTTATTAAAGCCGTCTATATCTACTTCAAAACCTTTTTCTTCGGCATATTCCATTGTAAGTTCTATTGGAAATCCATAAGTGTCATATAGTTTAAAAGTATCTTCTCCACTTATTACTTTATTAGTACTATTTAAAAATATATTTTCTAATTTCTTTTCTCCACTAATTAATGTTTTTTGAAATAAATTTTCTTCTTCTAATATTAATTTCTTAATAGATTCTTTTTTTTCTTCTAAATACGGATATATTTCTTTATAGTTTTCTACTACTACATTTACTAAGGAATACATAAAAGATCCTTCTATACCTAATTTGTGTCCCATTCGATATGCTCTTCTTAATAATCTTCTTAAAACGTAACCACGACCTAAATTATCAAACATTGCTCCATCTGCAATAGCAAAAACTAATGTTCTTATATGGTCGGCAATAATTTTAAATTCTATTTGTCCATTATATTTTATGCCTGTAATTTTTTCTATTTCTTTCATTATAGGTAAAAACATATCTGTATCATAATTAGTTTCTACTTCTTGCATAATACAAGCCATTCTTTCTACACCCATACCTGTATCTATATTCTTACTAGGTAATTCTTTGTATTCACTTCTTGGTACGCCTTCTTTAGCATTATATTGGCTAAATACATTGTTCCATATTTCTATATATCTATCATTTTCAATTTCTTTTTCTAGTAATTCTATTCCTAAATTATTAGGATCATATTTTGGTCCTCTATCATAGAATATTTCACTATCTGGTCCACTAGGCCCTGGTCCTATTTCCCAGTAATTACTCTCTAGTTTAACAATATGACTTTCATCTATACCTAATTCTATCCATTTATTATAAGCTTCTATGTCGTCTGGATATACTGTTATATAAAGTTTATCTTTATCTATATCAAAATATTTTGGACTAGTTAATAGTGTATAAGCATACTCCAAAGCTTCTTTTCTGAAATAGTCTCCAATTGAAAAATTACCTAACATTTGAAAGAAAGTATGATGACGAGCTGTATGTCCTACACTTTCTATATCACCTGTTCTAATACATTTTTGGACACTGACAAGTCTTCTTGAAACCGGTACTTCGCTACCATCTAAAAACTTTTTAAGTGGAGTTACTCCAGCATTAATCCATAATAATGATTTATCATTATATGGTATTAAACTAGCACTTTCTATTTCTGTATGTCCAAGACTTTTAAAGTAATCTATATACATTTTTATTATTTCATTTCCTGTTAATTTTTTCATTTTACTCACTTCCTAATATTTCATTTAATCTTTGATAATATTCTTCAATACTACCATTATTGTTAATATAATAATCAGCATAGGCAATAGGTCCACCTTTAGCTAAGTTTTCTATTTCTGATACATCTCTATTACTTGCTTCTTCATTAGTTAATGGTCTAAATTCTCTTGTAGCTAATCTATCATATCTTATTTTTTTATCACATATAATGGCTATTACCATGAGATTATCTAATTCATTTTTTAATATTTTATATTCATCCCATGAATATAATCCATCTAAAACAACATTATTATTCTTTTGAACGGCACTTTCTAATTGTTTAGAAAATCTATCTGTGATAAATAGTTGCATTGCTTCAAGCAATTCTTCTTTATTTTGAAAATGGCTATAAGGGGCAGCGTGGCTGACACCACACGCCGCAGCTACCTTCCTCAGAGAAAAAGAATTTACTCCCTCTGTATTTACAAGATGAATACCTGTTTCAATCAAAGCATTTCGCAAGTCTTTGTGATGATAAGTTTGTCGTTGCTGTACCATGCTAAATCCTCCAATCTTTACACTGTCTATATTGTACTTCATCATCTTTACACTGTCAAGTTTGTAGTGGCTTTTATATCATAGAGGTCAAAATGAGTTTACAAAGGTAATATTTTTATGCGTATATACTTGGGAGTACATAGAAAAACAC
>ERZ779737.600-NODE-600-length-32577-cov-3.046553_pt1 | contig 32577 bp, 29 predicted proteins | sample MGYA00511889_ERZ779737 | MGnify/ENA primary metagenome ERZ779737 (study PRJEB29588, sample SAMEA2163575) | human gut metagenome | biome: human gut; feature: human-associated habitat; material: faeces | place: Denmark | collected 2008/2010 ... | reverse complement strand
GCCACTTTTAGAGCCACTCTGCTAGAGATTAGCTGGAATAAACTAAAACATAAAGGTAATAAAAACCCCATTTTTAAAGGAATTTAACGAGTGGGCAGTGGTAAAAAAACTTAAAAATGCTAGCCATGTGGCAGTGGAAAAAAATATAAGCAATGTTGTGGTAAATAACTCGTAAAGTCCCATAAATAAAGGGAAAACACGAGTTTTTCTTTTTATCAAAAAATAGTCCAAAATTGGCTTTAGAACCATTTTAGAACCATTTTGTGCATATTATTATAAATAATAGAAAAAAGCTAATAGATAGAATTAATAAAAAGTATGATATAATTGATATAGGTGGTGATACTTATGATTAAGGACTATAGTTTCTTAAATTATATGTTAGATGATAATAGACAAATGCCTGAAGAGATTATACATGGATTATTAGGAGAATGGTTAACAAATGGAAAATTGTACCATACTGTTGATGATAAACAATATTATATATATAGATTTGAAAACACAAATGCTGGGATTTTATTAAAAACAAGAAAGACAGGAGAAAATAAAGGTCAATTTGAGGATTTTCAACCGATTGTTTTTGGGAATGAGTCTATCAAATGCAAAATATCATCAATTAATGAAGAAAAAGAGCAATGTGTTTTACTATATGATGATAAGTGCCTAATTATTTGTGCAATGGATCCAATGGGATTTAAAGAAGATGAAGAGATATATGTGAATTTTAATTTTTTTGCTCATCAGATAGAATTAAGGAAGAACGAAGATGATTATTACAACCATTTGCATAAAACAAACGATGGAGAATTTAATATCTTCAACATAGGTCTTGAAGAATTAGTTCCTCCAATTGCATTAATTAAGGGTGATAGAGATAAATATCCACTTATTAAGGACGAATCGTTAGAGTTTTTTGATGACTCATTTATGATGGGATCAGGAAAGATTATAAATTCATATATGATAGAACCTAAAATAAAAGTTGATGGAGAAACAGATTTGCCAAACAATGAATTGCCTTTAGGAAAATGTGATTGTTATGAATTTAAAAGTAAAATTGGTTTGATACCTGCAATTGTTGAAGAAGAAATACTTGGGCAATTTATGCAAAAAGAAAAAATAGAAAAGTTCAAATTAGATAAAGAATCAATAATTAAAGTATATGGTTATATTGGAGCTTTTATTGATATAGAAAAAACATTAAAACAAAAGTAATAAATTGATCAGGATATTTCCTGATTTTTTTGTGTTCAACTCCGAATGGGCAGTGGTAAAAAGCCTTAAAAATGCTAGCCATGTGGCAGTGGTAAGAAATATAAACAATGTTGTGGTAAATAACTTGCAAACCCAGATAAAATAAGGGAAAAAGCAAGTTTTCTTTTTTGCAAAAAATAGCCCAAAATATGGGCTGGAGCCATTTTGGAGCCACTTTGATTTGAATATTTGGTGTATATTATCATTCAGATTGTAAAAAGAGTAAAATTCCAAACTTTTTAAAATATTTAGTGTAAAAATAGGTAAAATTCATATTATAATATTAATAGGTAATAGAGAGTGATACTTGTATGAGTAAAAAAGAAATTTTAGTTTTAATCATAGTTTTCTTATCAGTTATAATTATATCGTCATTATCAATATATTTTATTTTTAATAATAATCATGAGAAAAACACTGATGAAAGTTCTAAAATCAGCAATGTATTAAAAGTTGGAGATTATACTTTACGATATGGACAGTATAAAGGTATTGAAAAAGAATATAATGCTGATACACAAACAGTGGAAAAAAAAGAGATAATATTAAATTTATCAAAGTACAAAATTAATGATGAATTCTATGAAATCAAGGGAATGTCATTGTATATAAATGGTTATGAAATGTATAAGGTAATTGCTAATGATAAAATTAAATTATTGGTAGGAGAAGGAGTTGATTTTGAATATGAAAGAAAATAAGAAGCAAGATTCTAAAGTTAAAACAAATACTCAAGAAAAAATGCAAAATAAAAAATTTATTATTATCTTATCTTTAGTAGTTTTAATGGCTCTTGTGATAGGTAGTGGTATTGGATTGATATTATTGTCATCTGGTGATGCTAATGAAACAATTCGTACAAGTAAAGGAAAAGCAAAGATTGTAAAAAGCGAAGCAAGTGTTATTGAATATGAAACATATGATAATGATTTAATATCACTCAAAATTCCAAGGGGATGGAAAGTTGAAGTTCCATTACTTGATTATATTCATTATACTTTTAAAGTATATAATCCAAATAATCCAGACTATATGATGATATTTATGATGAAATTAGAAGGATTCAATAAATCTGAAGCTGCTAGGAATTGGCAAAAGAAATATTATCCTAATCAAGTGTTTGCAAAACTACCCGCAATTAATCCGCAAACAACTGAATCTTTTTATAAAGTTTGGAATGAAACTGCTGAATTTGTAAATACAAATAACGTAAAATTTGAATATTTACCGAAATTGAACGAATTTTCTGTAATTGAGAATTTAGGAGCCAATGTTATTGGTGGTGATATTTTAAGAGCAACTTATAAAAATAGTAATAATGATCTTATTCAAGGGTTATTTACTGCTAGTGTTAAAGATGTTGGATCATATTATGTAAATAGTAATATTTTCAATTTATTTAGTAAAAAGATTGATGTATGGCCCTTAAATGTTTATAATGTTATCTTAATGACAGCCCCAGATAGTGAATTTAATAATTGGCAAGGTATTTTAGATAATTGTTTAAGTACATTAGAATTTAGTGACACATTTGTAAACGAATTTAATAAAGAGGAATCAAATATTCTTTCAACTATTCAAGCAAATCAAAAAGTGTATAATGAAATGTCAGATATGATTATGGATTCATGGGAAAATAGAAATAATTCTTATGATATTATTAGTCAAAAGCAAAGTGATGCTACATTAGGTTAAAGAGTGTACGATACTAAAACAGGAGAAATTTATAAAGCATATAACGGATTTACTGATGATTATACGGGTGAAAGATATAAAACTATAACAGATGATATGTATACATCATCAATTAGTGGTTATATAGAAAAATAATTGATTATGAAGAAAAGAATAATATTGAATTTATTATAATAGAAATACTGACTTTGATAAGATGATGTTAGAAGAGTTAAAACAATATTATAAAACAATAATAATTATTGATTCTAAATTTCAAGATGGGGTACTAGATGATTATCAAATGCTTATACAAAGCATGTATTTAACAAAATATATTGCTTTAAAAAAGTCTAAAGATTTATCAAATGTAGAATACTTGCCAGTAGTGAAAAAATTATATAAATACAATGGAAAAATTTGAATATAACAAATTTGTATAAAATAATAAAAATATTATATTGGAAGATAAGAGGCAAATATTGAAAGTTTGTCCTTTTTGTTATATGATAAGTTAGAAAAAAAATAATGATTTGTATCGTTGGAGGATTTTTATGAATGAAAAAGAAAATATATTAGAGATAATAAATTTAAAAAAGTATTATGGAAATGTTAGGGGAATTGAAGACATTTCTATAAAACTTAAACGTGGTGAAGCATATGGTTTTATTGGACCTAATGGAGCGGGAAAATCTACTACAATTAGGGTATTAATGTCTTTGATTAATCCAACAAGTGGAATGATACTCATCGATGGTAAAAAATTGGATAAGAACGATTTAGAATTAAAAAAAATAATTGGATATTTACCAAGTGAAATTTATTTATATGATGATTTAACTGTAAAGGAAATACTTGATTTTCATGAATCATTCTATGAAAAGAATATTAATAAAAGAAGAAAACAATTAGTAAAATTATTAAAATTAGATGAAAATAAGAAAATTGAAGATTTGTCGCTAGGAAACTTAAAAAAATTAGGAATAATTTTAGCTTTAATGCATGAACCTAAAATACTTATATTGGATGAGCCAACAAGTGGTTTAGATCCAATAATGCAAAATGTATTCTATGAAATATTATTGGAAGAGAAAAAGAAAGGAACAACAATTCTTTATTCAACTCATATATTAAGTGAAGTATCAAAAATATGTGATAGGATTGGAATAATAAAAGAAGGAAAAATAGTAAGAGAAGATACAGTAGAAAATATAGAAAAAAATAATATGACATATTTGACGATTGAATCAATTGATATTGATAAAATAAAAAAAGATTTGAATTTAAAAATAGTTTCAGAACATAATAATTCAGTTAAATTTATTAATGATTTAAATTCTAATAAATTAATTAATATAATTTCAAAATATAATATAAATAAATTACTAATAGAAGAAATGACTATTGAAGATTTATTTATGGAGTATTATAAGTAGGAGGTCAATATGTTTAAAAGAGAATTAAAAATTAATTTTAAAAGTTTTTTAATATGGACGACAATTTTAGTAGTATTATTTTTGGCAGTATTTTCAATTTATCCATCAATTATTAATAGTGATAATATTCAAATGATTGATGAAATGATAAAAATGTTCCCAGAAGAAATGCTAAAGGCATTTAATATGGATATAAGTTCAATGGATACAGCCTTTGGATGGTTAAAGACTGAAGGTTTTATATTTGTTTTATTATTAACAGGATTATATGCTTCAATATTGGGTTCAAATATTTTACTAAAAGAAGAAAGTGATAAGACTATTGAATATTTAAATTCTTTACCAATTAAAAGAAGAAGTATTTTATTTCAAAAGGTAATTTGTGGCTTTATATATATTATTTTAATGATATTGGTAATTGGAGTATTTAATTATATTTGTTTAGAATTAAGCGGTGACTTTGATAGAAAACAATATATATTATTGAGCATTACGCCATTATTATCTGCATTACCACTTTTTGCTATAAATTTATTTGTATCAACTTTTTCTCATAAAACAAAAAAGATTTTTGGATTAAGTTTGGGAATAGCTTTAGCAAGTTATTTTTTGCAAATCTTATCTGAAATTAGTGAAGTTACAGAATTTTTTAAGTATTTTACTGTATATACATTAGCAGATGTTAGAAATGTTATTGTGAATATATCGATCAATCCTTTAATGATTATCATGAGTTTATTTATAACATTGTTATTTATTGGGGGAACATTTATTAGATATGAAAAAAAAGAATTAGTTTAATATATGGCAATAAAAAAGAAAAAGGAAGAAATTTGAATAAAATTTCTTCTTTATTTATGCTTTTATATTACCATAAAATTGTTATTTTTTCAAGACTTGTAATTTATATTAAATAGGTGTATTAAGAATTAGAGGTGATAAAAAAATGGAAGAAAAAAATATGACAGCTTTAATAAGTTGTTTTGCAAGATGTTATCATTATAAAAATAATAAGTATAGAATTTTTAGTGATAATATTGCAGAAAAAATTTTAAGTAGTGAAGAATATAATTCTATTGCTAATAATATGTCAAATGGAATTAGTTTTTTTTATCCTAACTTTTTAGGAACAAGAGAAGATGCTTTAAGATGGATAGTTGATAAACAATTATCTCCATCAGTTTTAGGAAGGAGTATTTTTGGCGAAAAGTCATTATTAAATGCAATTAAAATCGGGTGTAAACAATATTTAATTTTTGCATCTGGTTATGATACTTTTGCTTATAGAAATGATATAGGTAATTTAAAAGTATTTGAGATTGATAAAAGTAAAATGATAGAAGATAAAATTAGAAGATTAGATAATAATAAATTGGATTATTCAAAAGTTAATTTTATTAGATGCGATTTTACAAATAGAAATTGGATTAATGATATTATAGATAGTAATTATGATAAAAATCAAATATCATTTAGTAGTTTATTGGGAATTAGTTATTATTTAACAAAAGAGGATTTTTATAATATGATTCAAAGTATTTCTAGTTTATTGTGTAATGGTAGTAGTATATTTTTTGATTATCCAACTTATGAGGATAGTAAAGAAACGCAAATAAATGAAAAATTAGCAAGTGGTGCAAAAGAGGAGATGAAATCTAAATATTCATATAAAGAAATAGAAGAAATGCTATCAGATAATGGACTGTTAATTTATGAACATTTAAATAATGAAGAAATGACTAATAATTATTTTGATAATTATAATACTTTGAATCCAAATAATAGAATAATAGCACCTAAAGGGGTTTGTTATTGTTTGACGGTAAAAAAACAATAAATGTTGGTATATCTGTGCTAACATTTTTTAATATTAGGTTAAAATATGCAATTTAAAACTATGTTTATTCTTTAATGATATTAATAATATAATATTAAATATTACTATTAAAGAACTAAGATGGTAATTAAAAATTATTGGTATGTCTTTTTTAAGTTGATTTTACATACTTATATTGGTTTTTATATTGTTTTTTGGTATAATATGTGTGTATTATTATTATATTTAATTATGTAATGATTTTGCAATAAAAATAAGAAAGAGGTTTTTAAAGTGAATAAAAATTCGCTATTAGAGTTAGAAAGGCTTTTTAAAAGAATAAAGAGAAAAATGGGACATTTTGATTACTATGAGACCAATTTAGGAATTGTTGTTTATAATAAGGTTGATGAAGGCGAAATAATTGAATTTAGTGATATAAATTATGGTACTTATAGAATTGTTTCAAATGATGATGTGATATTATTTAGTTATGTTAATGATATGTTTAGAATTAATGTTTCTAAGACTGTAGACAAAATGTTACTTATTGAGGATTATGTGTTTAATAAAACTAGAGTAGTTGGTTTGAATTGTAAGTTGGTTTTACGTGATGGATGTGAAATTGGTTGTTATAATGATAAGGGGATAATTGATAATTATACACATGATACTGATAATTATATGAGTGATGATGAGATAATTACTGTTGGAAATAATTGTGTTGATGGTGTTAATGCTAATATTCGTAATAGTTATTTAGTATTTTCTGATATTATCAAGTCTAGAAATAGGATAAAAAAGAGAATAATGATGTAAGAAGGCAAATTAATATTTGTCTTTTTTTGTTGTGTTGTCTTTCTTTTTATGTTATAATTTCTATATAATATGGAGGGATTGTTTTGAGGAAATTTTTTGTTTTTGCTTGCTTATTTTTATTAATTGGGTGTTCATCTTCTAAAGACCAACTTGTGATGGTAACTGAGGCTGGTTTTGCTCCTTATGAGTACTATGAAAATGATGAAATAGTAGGTGTGGATATTGAGATTGCTAAAGAGATTGCTAATTATATGGGAAAGAAATTAGTGGTTAAAGATGTTTATTTTGATTCAATAATCAATGAACTTAATAGTGGTAAGGCTGATATGGCTTTAGCTGGAATGAGTATTACTGAAGAAAGATTAGAGGAAGTTGATTTTAGTTATGAATATATTAAGTCTAGGCAAGTTGTTATTGTTAGAGATGGTAGTAATATAAATGATATAAAGGATATTTATAATAAGAAAGTTGCAGTACAATTGGGGAGTGTTGCTGATCAGTATTTTAGCGATAAATACCCTAACACTTCATTGGTAAGGCAAAAGAAATATTTATCAATGGTGGAAGATTTAAAGGCTAATAAGGTAGATTTAATAGTAATGGATGAATTGCCTGCTAAGGAAATTGTTAGGGCTAATAATGGACTTAAGATAATAGATGGTTATGTTTTTGAAGATAGTTATGGTATTGCTGTTAAAAAGGGAAATAGTGAATTATTAAAGGCGATTAATGTGGTATTAGAAAGATTAATTAGTGAAGGCAAGATAGATGAGTATGTGCTTAGGTTTACAAGGTGATAATTATGAGATGGATTGTTGATTTCTTTTATGGGATTATTGATAGTTTATATAAAACTTTAGTTTATCAAGATAGATATTTATTTATTATTAAAGGTCTTTTTAATACTTTGATTATTGCTTTGTTTGCTACTTTGATAGGTATTGTTTTAGGAATTGTTATTGCTTTAGTAATCGATATTAATAATAGAAATAAAAAATTGAAATGGCTTAGTAAGATATGTAGGGGGTATGTGGCAATTATAAGAGGTACTCCAGTATTGTTACAGCTTATGATAATATATTATGTTGTTTTTAAAAGTGTGGATGTTAATGTTATTTTGGTAGGGATTATTGCTTTTGGTATTAATTCATCGGCTTATGTTTCAGAAATTATAAAATCGGGAATTATTTCTGTTGATAATGGACAGTTTGAAGCTAGTAAGGCTTTGGGCTTTAATTATTTTCAGATGATGAGATATGTGATTTTGCCTCAAGCAATAAGAAATATTATGCCTTCTTTGGGGAATGAATTTATTACTTTGTTAAAAGAAACATCGGTAGCTGGCTATATTGGAATTAGTGAACTTACTAAGGCTTCTGATATTATTGCTTCTAGGACTTATGATTATTTTTTTCCACTTATTATTGTAGCTTTAATATATTTGGTTATGACTTTGGTATTGGCTAAGTTAGTTAAATTGATGGAGGTGAAGCTATCCGATGTTAGAGATTAAAAATATGTCTAAGAGTTATGGAGATCAACTTGTTTTAAAAAATATTAATGCTACGGTTGAAAAGGGCGATGTAATTGCAATTATCGGAGGCAGTGGTAGTGGAAAATCTACTCTTTTAAGGTGTATTGATAGACTTTGCGATGTTAGTAGTGGGGAGATATTATTTAATGGAGAAAATATTAAAAATATTTCTTTTTATCATCAAAAGGTAGGAATGGTTTTTCAACAATTTAATTTGTTTCCTAATATGACGGTTTTGGAAAATATAATACTTGCTCCAGTAAAACAAAAGATAATGGATAGAAATGTTGCTGTTGAAAAAGCTTTAAATTTACTTTCTTCTGTTGGCCTTTTGGATAAAAAAGATAGTTATCCTAAACGTTTATCTGGGGGCGAGAAACAAAGGGTGGCTATTGTTAGAACTTTGATTATGAATCCAGATATTATTTTGTTTGATGAACCTACTAGTTCTTTAGATCCTAAGATGACTTTAGAGATTTTGAATTTGATAAAAAAGTTAATTGATTTAAATATTACAATATTAATAGTTAGCCATGAACTTGGTTTTGTTAAGGAAGTGGCAAAGCGAGTTTGGTTTCTAAGTAATGGTTATATTGTAAGTGATACTACTTCTAAGGAAGCTTTTGAAAACCCTAAAAATAAAGAGTTAAAAGATTTTGTAGCAAATGTAAATTAGGTGTAGAAAAAATTATAATATTGTGTTATACTTAAAATGTAGAATAGGAGATGATATGATGATTCATGTAACTAGTGAAATTAAACCACTTAAAACAGTTTTAGTGCATAGACCAGGTAAGGAACTTTTGAATTTGACTCCTGATACTTTAGGAAGATTATTATTTGATGATATTCCTTATTTAAAAGATGCACAAGCAGAACACGATGAATTTGTTCAAATACTTAGAGATAATAATATTAAGGTTTTATATTTGGAAGATTTAATGGCAGAGACTTTGGAGGCTAATCCTCAAATAAAGGCTAGTTTTATTAGGCAATTTATTTATGAGGCTGGCGTTAGAACGCCTATGTATAAGGATCTTTTTTTTGATTATTTAGATAGTTATACTGATATGAAGGAATTAGTTTTAAAAACAATGGAAGGTGTTAAGGTTAGTGAACTTAATAGGTCAAGAAAAGATATAGAAAATTCACTTGTTGATTTGATTAGTGAAGATGTTAAATTTTTGGCAGAACCTATGCCTAATTTATACTTTACGAGAGATCCTTTTGCTTCTGTTGGCGAAGGTGTAATTTTAAATAAGATGTATTCTGTTACTAGGAGTAGAGAAACTATATATGCAGAATATATATTTAATTATCATCCTGATTATATTGATAAGGTAGAAAAATTTTATGATAGGAATAACGCTTTTAGTATTGAAGGCGGTGATGTTCTTAATTTGAATGAACATGTTTTAGCAATAGGTATTTCACAAAGAACCAGTGCGGATGCGATTGAACTTGTGGCTAAGAATATGTTTAATAGTGATAAATGTAAGGTAGATACTATTTTGGCTTTTAAGATTCCAGAATGTAGGGCTTTTATGCATTTGGATACAGTGTTTACTCAAATTGATGTTGATAAGTTTACGTATCATCCTGGAATTATGAATACTTTAGAAGTGTTTGAGATAACTAAGGGTGATAATGATACTATTAATGTTAAGAAGAAAAAGGGAAGTTTAGAAAAGATATTAGAAGAATATTTAGGAATAGATATTACTTTAATACCTTGTGCAGGTGGCGATAAGATTGCTGCTGAGAGGGAACAGTGGAATGATGGTACTAATACTTTGTGTATTGCTCCTGGGGTAGTAGTTGTCTATAACAGAAATAATATTACCAATGCAGTTTTAAGGGAACACGGAATTAAAGTTTTTGAGATGAGTAGTGCAGAATTATCAAGAGGTAGAGGTGGCCCTAGATGTATGAGTATGCCACTAGTAAGGGAGGACTAATGGATTTAAGAGGAAGAGATTTTTTGAAATTATTAGATTTTTCAAAAGAGGAAATTAGATATTTGTTAGATTTAGCTATTGATTTTAAAAAGAAGAAGAAAAATGGAGAAAAACATGAATATTTAAAGGGTAAAAATATTGCATTGATATTTGAAAAAGATTCTACTAGGACAAGATGTTCTTTTGAGGTAGCTGGATATGATTTAGGTATGGGGGTTACTTATTTAGGACCTACTGGTAGTCAAATGGGTAAGAAAGAGAGTATTGCTGATACTGCTAGAGTATTATGTAGAATGTATGATGGTATTGAATACCGTGGCTTTGAACAAAGTATAGTGGAAGATTTAGCTAAGTATTCATCAGTTCCAGTATGGAATGGTTTAACTAATGAATTTCATCCTACTCAAATGCTTGCAGATGTTATGACTATTGAAGAACATTTTGGACATTTAGAAGGTATCAACATGGTATTTATGGGCGATGCTAGAAATAATGTTGGTAATTCTTTAATGGTGGTAAGTGCTAAAATGGGAATTAATTTTACAGTTTGTGCACCTAAGGAATTATGGCCAAGTGAAGAACTTATTAATGAATGTAGAGAAATTGCTTCTTTGAATGGATCTTTTATTAATCTTACTGAAGATGTGATGGAAGGTACTAAGAATGCAGATGTATTATATACCGATGTTTGGGTATCAATGGGAGAAGATGACAGTGTTTGGGAAAATAGAATTAAATTATTAAGACCATATCAAATTAATAAAGAGGTTATAAGTAATGCTAATGAAAGAGCAATATTCTTGCATTGTTTACCTTCATTTCACGATTTAAATACTAAAATTGGTAAGGATATATATGATAAATTTGGTATTCCAGAGATGGAAGTTACTAATGATGTATTTGAAAGTGAACATTCTAAGGTGTTTGATGAAGCAGAAAATAGAATGCATACAATAAAAGCAGTTATTTATGCAACTATGAGGGATTAGGTATGAGTAAAATTGTAGTTGCATTAGGTGGTAATGCTTTAGGAAAAACGCCTTCTGAGCAACTTGAACTTGTTAACATTACGGCTAAGTCAATTGTGGATATAGTTAAAGCGGGGAATGAGGTAATAGTTACTCATGGTAATGGGCCGCAAGTAGGTATTATTAATTTGGCCTTTGATTATGCTAGTGTAAATGGTGGTGATGTTCCTTCGATGCCATTTGCGGAATGTGGAGCGATGAGTCAAGGATATATTGGTTATCATTTACAACAAGCAATAAATAAGTGTTTAAGAATAAATGGTATTGATAAAAAATGTGCAACAATCATTACTCAGGTAGAGGTGGATAAGGAAGATGCTGCTTTTTCGAATCCAACTAAACCTGTAGGAATGTTTTATACCCAAGAACAGGCAGATAATATTGCTAGTTTGAAGGGCTATAAGTTTGTTGAAGATGCTGGAAGAGGTTATAGGAGAGTTGTACCATCTCCCAAGCCTATCAGTATCTTAGAACTGGATGTTATTAAACAATGTGTGGATAATGGCAATATTGTGATTAGTGTCGGTGGTGGTGGAATACCTGTTATCAAGAATGGGTGTGGATATACTGGTATAGATGCTGTTATTGATAAGGATTTTGCAAGTGCTAAGTTAGCTAGTTTGATGAAAGCAGATATATTGTTAATTTTAACAGCGGTTCCTAAGGTTTGTTTGAATTATAATAAAGATAATCAAATAGATCTTAATGAAGTAACGGTTGATAAAGTTAATAATTATATTAAAGAGGGTCATTTTGCTAAGGGAAGTATGCTTCCTAAGATAGAGGCTTGTGTAGATTTTTTAAATAATAATCATAATGGTGTTGCTATTATTACTTCTCTTGATAAAGCTATAATGGCTTTAAAGGGTGAAGCTGGTACAAAAATTAAAAAGGAGTGAAAAAAGTGACAAAAAAGACTAAGAAGTTTATGTTATCCTCTTTTTCAATTATATTAATTATTATAATTTTATTGGGGATAATAACACACTTTTTACCAAGTGCTGAATGTGCTGAGTTAGATACTGCAACTGGCGAATGTCTATCATATGTTGATGGCAGTGGAGTGCTTTCAGCAAAATTAAGTGATGTTTTAGCAGCTCCGATAAAAGGTTTTGAAGATGCTGCTGATGTTGGTGTATTCATTTTGGTATTAGGTGGTTTACTTGCAATAGTAACTAAAACTGGTGCTTTAGATGTGGGTATCAAAGTACTAGTTAAAAAACTTAAAGGTAGAGAATTGATTCTTATTCCAATTTTAATGTTTATATTCTCTATTGGGGGTACAACTTATGGTATGATGGAAGAGACAGTAGGATTTTATGCGTTACTATCATTTACAATGGTAGCAGCAGGTATGGATACAATAGTGGCATCTGCTACTGTATTGTTAGGTGCTGGTGTCGGTGTTTTAGGTTCTACTATTAATCCATTTGCGGTAGGTGCTGCTATTGGTGCTTTACCTGAAGGTACAGAAGTTAATCAAGGATTAATAATTGCAATTGGTGTTGCTCTTTGGGTAATTTCTTATATAATTGCAGTATTGTTTGTATTAAATTATGCTAAGAAGGTAAAAGCAAATAAAGGCTCTACATTCTTATCTCTTCAAGAACAAAAGGCTATGGAAAAAACATATGCTAAAGAAGACAATCAAACAAAAGATGCTAAATTGTCAACTAGACAAAAAATCGTTTTATGGTTGTTTGGTTTAACATTCATAATTATGATAATTGGATTTATTCCTTGGGTTGATCTTGGTGTATTAAGCGAAGCAGCAGCTGTTGGACATTGGACAACTTTCTTATCTGGTAATCCTATCGGTTGGTGGTGGTTCGAAGATGGCGCAATACTATTCTTTGTTATGGCTATTATAATCGGTATAGTTGCTAGATTTAGCGAAAAGGAAATCGTTGATACTTTCCTTGAAGGAGCAAAAGATATTTTAGGAGTTATTTTAATTATTGCAGTAGCTCGTGGGGCATCAGTACTTATGAAAACAACTAATCTAGATAATTATATTATTTTTAATGCAGCAGAAGCATTGAAGAATGTTCCAGAAGTGTTATTTACACCACTTAATTATTTACTTCATGTTGGTTTATCTGTATTGGTACCTTCATCATCAGGTTTGGCATCATTATCAACACCTATTATGGGACCTTTAGCAGTTCAACTTGGTTTCAGTGTTGAAACTACTATTATGACTATGGTAGCAGCAAATGGTCTTGTTAATTTAATTACACCTACTTGTGGTGCAATTATGGGGGGTCTTGCTCTTGCTAAGGTAGATTATTCTACTTGGTTTAAATGGGCATTTAAGATAATTGCTTGTCTAGCGATTGCTTCGATGATTATATTGACACTTGCTTCAGTAGCTCTATAATATGACATTTAAAACTTTACTAAAAAAAAAATAGTAAAGTTTTTTTGTTGGATAGTTGTGTATGAGTAAATGTAGTGGTATAATTAAAAAGAGCCTAGTTAACTCTCAATATTTGAAAGTTTGAGGTGTTTTTTTAATGTCAAAATATGTATTTGTAACTGGTGGTGTGGTTTCTGGTTTAGGAAAGGGAATTACAGCTTCTTCTTTGGCACTTCTTTTGAAAGCTAGGGGATATAAAGTATTTATGCAGAAGTTTGACCCTTATATTAATGTTGATCCTGGGACGATGAATCCAATTCAACATGGTGAAGTTTTTGTTACTTATGATGGATGCGAAACTGATTTAGATTTAGGTCATTATGAAAGATTTATCGATGAGGAACTTAATTATACTTCTAATATAACTAGTGGTAAAATATATTCTTCAGTAATCGAAAAAGAAAGAAGAGGGGACTATTTAGGAAGTACAGTACAAATGGTTCCACATATTACTAATGAGATTAAAAATAAAATATATGAAGCTGGTATTACTTCTTCAGCTGATTTTGTAATAACAGAAATTGGAGGTACTGTTGGTGATATTGAATCACAAGCTTTTATTGAGGCTTTAAGACAAATTCAATATGAGAAAGGGAGCAATGAAACTTTCTTTGTACATACAACTTTAATTCCTTATATGTATGGTAGTGGAGAACTTAAGACAAAGCCAACCCAAAATAGTGTAAGAGATTTAAGGAATATGGGAATTAGGGCGGATGCTTTAGTATGTAGATGTCCATATGCAACACCTGTTTCTATAAAGGAAAAATTAGCATTATTTTGTTCTATTAAAAAGGAAAATATAATAGATGCTGTAGATGTTAAGAATATATATCAAATACCACTTAATCTTTATGAACAAAAAATAGATGAGATAATTTTAAAGCAGTTTGATATGCCAATAAAAAAATCTAATATTAAATATTGGAAAGATTTGGTTTATACAACGGAACATTTGGAAAAGGAAGTTTCTGTTGCTTTAGTGGGAAAATATATTGAATTACACGATGCTTATTTGTCAGTTTCAGAAGCTTTAAAACATGCGGGATATAAATATTCAACAAAGGTTAATATTAAATGGATAGATTCTGAAAGTTTAGAAAACTCTACTTCTTCATTGGATGAGATATTTAAAGATGTTAAGGGAATAATTGTACCTGGAGGATTTGGTATTAGAGGAATAGAGGGTAAAATTAAAGCGATTAAGTATGCTAGGGAAAATAATATAGCATTTCTAGGTCTTTGTTTGGGAATGCAACTTGCTATAATTGAATTTGCTAGAAATGTTTGTAAGTTACCGGATGCTAATTCTACTGAGTTTAATCCACTTTGTGAAAACAAGATTATTGATTTAATGTTAAATCAAAAAGCTATTGTTAATATGGGGGGAACTTTGAGACTTGGTAATTACGAATGTAGTTTAAAAAAGGGGACATTAGCTTATAAGGCTTATAATTGCGATAAAATATTAGAAAGACATAGACATAGATATGAATTTAATAATGATTATACTGATTTAATAGGAAGCAAGGGAATGGTTATATCTGGGGTTAATGATACTAGTAATTTAGTGGAGATAATTGAAATTCCTAGCCATAAACATTTTATTGCTTGTCAATTTCATCCAGAATTTAAAAGTAGACCGACTAGACCACATCCTTTATTTGATTCATTCATTAAGGCTACTATAGAGTAGATAAAAAATTCATTATTATACAGTAATTTGACATTTTTTTATTGTTTTTGCTAATTTAAGTGTTATAATTGTTGTAGAAGGAGGAAGTTAAATGAAAAAGAATGGTTTGTTAAAAGTAATATTTGGTGTATTTGCATTGGTAATATTATTAACATTTATAATACCTACTACTAGTGGAGAAAGAAGCTATTTAGGTATAGGACAATTTGTTATGAATATTATTCAATCATTAGCATTTTTTACTGATCCAGTTTTATTAATTATAGTAATTGGTGGATTTTATGGGGTACTTAATAAAACAGATGGTTATAAGAAAATATTGGATAAAATTGCTTTAAAGTATAAAGATAATAGAAATTTTATTATTTTTATAATTTTAGCATTTGCTCTAGTAGCTGCGCTTAGTGGTATTTCATTACCTTTGCTTGTATTTGTACCGTTTGTAGTTTCAATAATCCTACTTATGGGTTATGATAAGTTAGTAGCATTATCTTCAACAATTGGTGCTATATTAGTTGGTCTTTTAGGGGGATTATTCAATAATTTTATAGATCCTTCTTATGGTTCTGTTACTACGATGGAGCTATCATTGGGATTAGAATCTGGAGCTAATTTGCTTTATAAAATATTACTTTTAATTTTAGCAGTCGGTATTTTGGTTTTATATGTATTAAAACATATTAAGAATGTTAAGGATAAGAAAGTAAAATATGATATTAAAGATGATAGTGATATTTTGATTACTGAGGTAAAGGGAAGTTATAAGAATATTAAAACTTGGCCAATAGTTACTGCTTTTGTAATTATGTTTGTCATTTTGATATTAGGTTTAGTTCCTTGGAATTCTTTATTTGAAATTGAACTTTTCAATAATTTACATACTTGGATTACTGGTTTAGCAATACCAGAATTTAAATTATTTGGTATTACTTTTTCTGAGTTTCCAATATTTAATAATTTAATATCTTCATCATTCCCAGCATTTGGTGAATGGACTTCTACATCTTTTGGTAATGTTGGTAATCAAATAATGGTTATTAATTTGATTATTGTATTGATGGTAGCAGTTGTTATATTTGCTCGTGTTAAATTTGATGAAGCGGTAGAAGGTTTTGTAGAAGGTGCTAAGAAGATTTTACCAACAGCTATTTTAGTTAGCTTAGCTTATGTAGTATTAATATCTTCATTTACTAATGGATTTATGGGAAGTATTATTAAGTGGGCGATGGAATTAGTCGGAGGATTTAATGTAGTAGTTGTTTCAATACTTTCTATTATTGGTAGTTTCTTCAGTGTAGATTTCTTCTATTCAGTAGCAGGTGTATTTAGTAGTATTACTGGCTATGTCGAAGATACTTCTTTATATCCATTACTTGATGTAATTTATCAATCATTTTATTACTTAGTAATGCTTGTAGGTCCTACTAGTGTAATGTTAATATTTGGACTTAGTTATTTGAATATTCCATATAAGGAATGGTTAAAATATATTTGGCGTTTAATCGTTCAATTATTTATATTGATATTTGTAATTCTTTGTCTTATGTTAATATTAATATAATTTGTCTATTAATAATTAAATAAAATACCCTTTTTGTACATAGAATAATGTATAAGGAGGGTATTTTTATGTTTTCTAATTTTGAATTTGAAGCACAAAATATTTTAGTGAAAGCAAAAATAGAAATGAATGAATTAAAGCATCCTTATATTGGAACTGAACATTTAGTATTATCCATTTTGAAAAATGATAATGTTGTATCTGATAAGTTAAAGAAGTATAATTTAACGTATGATAAGTTTAAGAATGAAATCATTAGAATAATTGGCGTTGGTAGTCGTGAGTCATCTTTGTTTTTGTATACGCCTCTTCTTAGAAAAGTGATTGAAAATGCTGTTTTAGATAGTAAGGAAAATAACGATGGTAACGTTACTACTATGCATTTGTTTTCAGCTTTGTTGGAAAGTGGCGAGGGTATTGCTATTAGGATATTTTTGGGAATGAATATTAATTTATCGGAGATGTATGATGATTTTTCTTTGGGCTTAATTAAGAAAAGTAAGGTTAAAAAAGGAAAAAAGATGTTGATTGAAGAACTTGGTGTTAATTTGACTGAGAGGGCTAAAAATAATGAATTGGATCCGGTAATAGAACGGGATGATGAGATTAAGAGACTTTTAGAAGTATTGTGTAGAAGATGTAAAAATAATCCTATTTTAATTGGAGAAGCAGGTGTAGGTAAAACTGCTATTGTAGAAGAACTTGCTAGGATGATTGTTAGTGGGATGGTTCCTAATATTCTTAAAGATAAAAAAATTATTTCTTTGGATATGGCATCAGCGGTGGCAGGAACAAAATATAGAGGCGAGTTTGAAGATAGAATGAAAAAGATATTAAAGGAAATTGAAGAAAATCCAGATATCATTCTTTTTATTGATGAGATTCATACTTTGGTAGGTGCTGGTGGTGCGGAAGGAGCAATAGATGCTTCTAATATTTTAAAACCAGCTTTAGCAAGAGGTAAAGTTAGATGTATTGGGGCAACTACTTTGGCAGAATATAAAAAATATATTGAAAAAGATGGTGCATTGGATAGAAGATTTCAAAAGATTATTATTGAGGAACCTAGTAGTTTAAAAACTAAAAAAATATTAGCTTCTTTAAAACCAATATATGAAAATTATCATAAGGTAAAAATTGAAGATAGTTTACTTGATAAGATTATTACTTTATCGGATAAATATATATATGATAGATATAGACCTGATAAGGCGATAGATGTTCTTGATGAAGTGTGTTCGAGGGTTAGTATTAAGGAAAATTCTTTGGATAAGGATATTTTGTTTTTAAATAAGGAAATTAATAGGATAAAAAAGGAAAAAAATAGTTTTATTTTAGAAAATAAGTTTGATGAGGCGTATGAACTTAGAAAAAAGGAAGCTAGTTTGATGTCTAAATTAAATGAAATTAGTTTAAATTATAGTGATGGTAATAGAGTTGTTACAATAGAAGATATTGCAAGTGTAATTAATATTAAGACGAAAATACCGGTTTATGAGATTTTGAAGGAAGATATGATGGTTATTAATAAAATAAAAGAGGATTTGGCAAATACTATTGTAGGACAGGATGAGGTAATTGATGAACTTATAGATATTACTAAGAGGATAAAGTATGGTTACAGCGATAATAAGTGCTATTCACTACTTTTTATGGGGCCTAGTGGTATAGGAAAAACTTTAATTAGTAAAATATATGCTAAAAATTTAGTTGGGGAAGATAATTTTATTAGATTGGATATGAGTGAATATAGCGATGTTACTTCTATTAATAAGATAGTCGGTTCTTCACCCGGGTATGTTGGGTATGATGATAATAAAAATATTTTAGAAGAAGTTAGAAATAAGCCTAATTCAGTAATTTTATTGGATGAGATTGATAAGGCGCATCCTAAAGTAATAAATTTATTTTATCAAATCTTAGATGAAGGAAAATTAAAAGATTCTAAGGGTAATATAGTTAGATTTGATAATTCAATTATTATTATGACTTCTAATATTGGTTTTGAGAAGAATGTGGTTGGTTTTAATGATGATAAAAGAGGTGCTGTATCTAAATTAAAGGAATATTTTAATTTGGCATTTATTAATAGAATCGATAATGTAATTGTGTTTAATAAATTAAAAGAGGAAAGTATTTTAAAAATTATAAATAAAAAAATTGATAATTTGAAGGCTAAGTATAGTGATATTAATATTAAAGTATCAAAGGGATGTATTAAGGAAATTATAGCAGAGAGTCAATATGATTTATTTGGGGCAAGGAAAATCGATAAGATTATAAGAAGTAAGATAGAAAAAATTATTATTGATAAGGTTTTTAACAATGAGGTTGATGTTAAAATAGATAGTATTAAAAAGCAACCAAGTTAAATACATAAATTTTTTGCTAAATTTATGTATTTTTTTTTAAAATATTTAAAGTCGTGTTATAATAGTTTTTAGAAAGAGATGTGATTTTAATGATAATTTTATCAGTTAATGCTGGAAGTTCTTCTTTGAAATTTACTGGTTTTAAAATGCCAGAAGAAGAAGTAATTGTTTCTGGTTTATTTGAAAGAATTGGTATAGCAGGTAGTTGTTATACGATTAAGCTTAATGGAGAAAAAATTAAGAAGGAAAGAGATTTACCGAATCATGAAGAAGCTGTTAAGATATTAATTGATGAGCTTTTACTTAATGGTGTTATTAAATCTTTGGATGAGATCGAAGGAGTTGGACATAGACTTGTTCACGGTGGTGAAAAATATGCTAATTCGGTAATTATTGATGATGATGTTATTAGTACTGTTACTGAATTAATACCTTTGGCTCCACTTCATAATCCTGCTAATTTAATTGGGGTAGAGACTTTTAAGAAGTTACTTCCTAATGTTTTAAATGTGGCTGTTTTTGATACTGCATTTCATCAAACTATGGATAAGAGTGCTTATATTTATCCAGTTCCTTATGAATGGTATAGTGAATATGGAGTTAGAAAGTATGGTTTTCACGGTACTAGTCATAAATATATTAATGATAAGATAAGTGAAATATTAAATAGAAGAGATTTAAAGGTTATTAGTTGCCATTTGGGTAATGGTGGTAGTATTACTGCTATAGATAGTGGAAGAGTAGTTGATACTACAATGGGATTTACACCTAATGCTGGTCTTGTTATGGGTACAAGATCTGGAGATATTGATGCTTCTTTTATTCCTTATGTTATTTCTAAGAGTAAGAAATCTTTAGATGAAGTTATAAGTGATTTGAATAAAAAAAGTGGTCTTTTAGGAATTAGTGGTGTTAGTAGCGATTCTAGAGACATTGAAGCAGGTGTTAATGAAGGCGATGTTAGATGCGTTTTGGCAGAAGAAATATATGAAAATAAGATTGTTTCTTATATTGCATCATATTATTGTTTGTTAGGCGGTGCTGATGTAATTTGTTTTGCTGGTGGTGTTGGAGAAAATGGTATTACTGTGCGTAGGAATATAATTAATAAATTAGCACCACTTGGGGTAAAATTAGATGCTGATGCTAACAATGTTAGAGGTGTGGTTACAAAGATATCTAGTGATGAATCTAAGGTTTTGTGTTATTTAATACCTACCGATGAAGAGCTTATGATTGCTAGAGATACTTATAATTTAATTTGTGGTAAATAGTTAGAAAGAGTGATAGAGTGAAAAGGTTAATGAAAGGAATTAAAAAAAGAATCAAGAAATATGATACTATTGTTATAGCTAGGCATATAGGAGCTGATCCTGATGCTTTAGGAGCTCAGTTTGCTTTAAAAGAGATGATAAATAACTACTATCCTAAGAAAAAAGTTTATGCGGTGGGTTCTCCTGCTTATAGATTTAGATTTATGGGGACTTTAGATAGAATAGATGATATAGATAAAAATTCTCTTTTAATTGCGCTTGATACGCCTGATTTAAAACGTATAGATGGTATTAATATAGATGATTATGCTGAAGTTATAAAAATAGATCATCATCCTTTCATTGAAAAATATGCTTCTATTGAATTAATCGATGATACAGCATCTAGTACTTGTCAAATTATTTTGGAATTTTTAAATACATGTAGATATAAGATTACTAAGAGTATGGCTAAGAATTTGTATTTGGGAATTGTAGCAGATACAAATAGATTTTTACACGATTATACTACAAGTAAGACGTTTGATTTGGTTAGTAAATTGATAAAGGATACGAATATAGATTTTACATCTTTTTATAAAGAACTTTATAATAGACCTATTAGTGAGGTAAAGTTTCAAGGTTATATTTATCAAAATATTAATTTAACAGATAATGGAGTTGCTTATATAAAAATAACGGATGATATGCTTAAGGAATTTGGGGTTGATTCTGCTTCTTGCGGTAATATGATAAATGACTTAAATTATGTTAATGAAGTTTTGATATGGGTGTTCTTTTCTTACGATGTTAAAAGTAATTTGATTAGGGCTAATATTAGATCTAGAGGGCCTGCAATAAATGAACTTGCATCCTTTTATGGAGGAGGGGGGCATAAGTTTGCTTCTGGAGCAAGGTTACAATCTTTTGAACAAGCGGATAATTTAATTAAGGATTTAGATTTATTGCTTGAAAATTATTTAGATGTTAATAATGAATAAATAATATTATAATGCAACTTATATGGTTGCATTTTTTTTTGACACAAAGATAAAAAATTATTAGTAATTTGTTATTAAAAATATGATACAATGTTTTTTAGGAAGAGTGGTAATATGGATTTAACAAAATTAAATGAAAAACAAGTAGAAGCTATTAAGCATATGGATGGGCCTTGTTTGGTTTTAGCAGGTGCTGGTAGTGGAAAGACTAGTGTACTTACTAATAGAATTGCTAATTTAATTGAAAACGGGGTTGAACCTTGTAATATTTTAGCAATTACTTTTACTAATAAAGCTGCTAAAGAAATGAAGGAAAGAGTTTATAATTTAATTGGAAATTTAGCTTATGATATTCAAATTTCTACATTTCATTCATTTGGACTTAGGATACTTAAAAGTCATTATGAATTGCTTGGGTATGATAAGAATTTTGTTATTTTGGATAGTGATGATACTTTAACGGTAATTAAAAAGATTATTAAAGAGTGTAATTTGGATCCTAAGGAATATAATGCTAAATTTGTAAGAAATAAGATTAGTGGGGCTAAAAATGAATTATTATATCCAAGTGCTTATGAGAAAATTGAATATGATAAGAATATTGTTAGAGTATATGATAAGTATGTAAAAAAATTAAAAAGCAATAATTCGATTGATTTTGATGATTTGTTACTTTTACCAATAGAGTTATTTAAGAAGAATAAGGAATTACTTTCGTATTATCAAGAAAAGTATAAATATATTTTGATCGATGAATATCAAGATACTAATGAGGCACAATATGTTCTTACTAAGTTACTTGCGGATAAATATAGAAATTTGTTTGTAGTAGGTGATGAATCACAAAGTATTTATTCTTTTAGGAATGCTAATTATAAGAATATTTTGAATTTTGAGAGTCATTATCCGGATACTAAAACTATTTTATTGGAACAAAATTATAGATCTACTAAGAATATTTTAAATGCTGCTAATAGTGTAATAAAATATAATAAGGAAAGAAAAGATAAGAATTTGTGGTGTAATAATGAAGTTGGCGATAAGGTTAAATATATTAGGGTAGATGATGAGAAGGAAGAAGCTTCTTATGTGGCTTCAAAGATAAAGGAATTAGTAAAAGATAAAGTTAAATATGAAGATATTGCTATTTTATATAGAACTAATGCTCAAAGTAGGGTAATTGAAGAATATATGCTTAAAAATGCTATTCCTTATAGGGTGGTTGGAAGTTTTTACTTTTATAATAGAAAAGAAATAAAAGATTTGCTTTGTTATTTGAGACTTATTTATAATTATAAGGATGATACTAGTTTACTTAGAATTATTAATGTTCCTAAAAGAGGTATTGGGGATAAAACAATTGAAAGTATTAGTAAGGTTGCTAATAGTAATAATATTTCTTTATATGAAGCTATTAGTGGAGGAAAGGAACTTAAGTTTAAGGCTATTATTGAAGAGATGAGGATATTAGCTGCTAATTTGTCTTTGACAGAAATTGTCGATATGGTTTTAGATAAATCGGGTATTAGAAAAGAATTAGAAGATGAAAAGACAATGGAAAGTGAGATAAGACTGGAAAACTTAGAGGAATTTAAGTCAATTACAAAAAATTATGAAGAAGAAGTTGGAGTCGTATCTTTAGAGGATTTTTTAGATGAACTTACTTTAGTTAGCGATATTTCTGAACATACTGATAGTACTGATAAGGTTACTTTGATGACGGTACATGCTGTTAAGGGATTAGAGTTTGATTATGTTTTTGTAGTGGGAATGGAAGAGGGAATATTTCCACATTTTAATGCGATATATGATGGTAATAGAAGTGCAATCGAAGAAGAGAGAAGACTTTGTTATGTGGCAATTACAAGGGCGAAGAAGGACTTATATTTACTAAATGCGAAGAGAAGAATTTTATTTGGTAATAATCAAGCTAATCCTCCTAGTAGATTCATTGAAGAGATAGATAACGAGTATTTGTGTGATATGTCTAAACAAAATAATGTTATTAATAAGGCTAGTAAATTTGTTAAAGAGAAGATGTTTAATAGTGAAGATGTTAATTTTGAAATTGGGGATATGATTAGTTATCCTAAATATGGAGAAGGGGTTGTTGTTAATGTGGATAAATCTATTATAACAGTAGCATTTCCTTATCCTTATGGGACGGTTAAGTTAATGAAAAATCATAAGAATATTAAGAAAATTTAGTGGGATTTTTAATTGTTTTAGCATATTATATAGTAGGTGATATTTTATGGATTATAAAATGTTAGTTAACAGAGATAATTTGCTTGATGAATATTATGTTCCTTTGAATTTGGTTAAGACTAACACTTTATATAAAGATAATGTTTATCTAGAAGAGGAAACTTTTAAGAATTTTGGATTATTGAAACAAAAAGCTAAAGAGTATGGATATTATATAGATATTATGAGTGGATATAGGGATTATAAATATCAAGAGAAGTTATTTAATGAATTAGTAGGTGAAAAGGGTTATAATTATGCGTATAAGTATATTGCTAAACCAGGTAGTTCTGAACATCAGACGGGACTGGCTTTAGATTTTGTAGTATATAAAGATGAACTTTGTTATAAGGAACACGATGTAGAAGATTTGGAAGAGACTAAGTGGGTGCATGAGAATATGCATAATTTTGGATTTATTTTGAGATATCCTAAGGATAAGGAAGAAGTAACTAAGTATAGTTATGAACCTTGGCATATAAGGTATGTAGGTGGTATTGCTAGTTATTTATATAAAAATAATTTGACTTTAGAGGAATACTTAAGAAAATAGTTGATATAGGTATTATTTATAGAATATTTAATACTATGTAAATAAATTTAAGTAAACTATAAAATATAGTTTGCTTTTTTATATCTAATATTTTATATTGATTAATAAACAAAGTATTTAAAATTTTTAAGAATAGTTATTGTAGTAATTTGAATTATGTAGTAAAATATTTGTTAGATTGTATAAGGAATAGTGTTTTTTTATGAGAGTTAAGAAAAAAATTGATTTATTTTTGTTTTATTATGGATGTTTATTTTTGTTAGAATTTGGTTATATGTTACTTACTTTTGATACTATATTGAGATCTTCTTTAATAAATATTATACTTTTTTTAATACCGGTTGCTGGTGTTTTAACTTTAATTACTAGCTTATTTAATGATAGGGTTAATAAAATACTTGCAATAGTAATATTTGGAATTTTGGGACTATGGTATAATATTTACTATGTGTTTGAAGCAATATTTGATACTTTTTTCTCTTTTGCAGTGTTTAAATTATCTGATCAAGGATTAAAATTTGCTTCTAATGCTGTTGTTTCTATATTGGAACATTTCTATGGGGTTGTTATTTTATTTGTTCCGATGATTCTTGTTATAATTTTTAAAAATAAATTTAATTATAAAAAGATAAATATTAAAGAAGTAGGATTATTATTATCGGTAATTGTAGTTGGAATATCTTTATTTAGTGTTAATGTATATATGCAAAAAGATGATAAATATGCCGCATATGATTTATATTTTAATGTTAATGATAATAGTTTAAATATTGAGAAATTAGGGGTTATAAGTGCTAGTGTTTTAGATATTCATAGAACTATTTTTGGTTTTAATGAAAAAATTGTTGTTGTGGATAATAATAAAGATGATAAGAATAATAATGATGATATATTTGATTATGGATATAATGAAATTGGAATTGATTATAAGGAGCTTTTAAATGAAGTTAGTACTGCGGATTTAAAGACTGTTACTAATTATATGATTAATGATAAGCCTACAAATAAGAATAAGTATACTGGTATATTTAAGGGTAAGAATTTAGTTTATATTACGGCAGAGAGCTTTAGTGAAATTGCGGTATCAGAAGAGTTAACGCCTACTTTATATAAACTAGTAAATGGTGGTTTTCATTTTGCTAATTATTATTCTTCAAATAATTTGAGTACTATAGGTGGGGAATTTCAATCTTTGACTGGATTATATGCTGATAGTAGTATTTTACCTACTTGGAGAAGTGGTAAGAATAGTTTTCCATATGGACTTAGTAATATGTTTGAAAAAGCAGGTTATAATACTTATGCTTATCATAATCATTATTATACTTTTCAGGATAGGAATAAGTATTTGAAAAGTCTTGGCTTTGATAATTTCTTAGGATGTAATAATGGTTTAGAAAAGAGAATGAATTGTAAGTCTTGGCCTGAGAGTGATATAGAGATGATAGATGTTACCGTAGCCGATTATATAGATAGTGAAAAACCATTCTTAGCTTATTATATGACAGTGTCTGGGCATTTTGCTTATAATTTTACGGGAAATAAGATGTCTAGAAAAAATAAGGATTTAGTTAAAGATTTACCTTATAGTGATCCGGTTAAGGCTTATCTTGCAACTCAAATAGAATTGGATAGAGCATTAGAATTACTATTAAATAAATTAGAAGAAGCGAATGTTTTAGATGATACAGTTATTGTACTTCTTTGTGATCATTATCCTTATGGGCTTACTTTAGATGAAATTAATGAAGTATCTACTTATAAAAGAGATGGTATTGTAGAAATTAATAGTAATAATTTAATTATTTGGAATAGCAAAATGAAGAAGATAGATGTCGATAAGGTGGCTATGAGTATCGATGTTATTCCAACTGTTTATAATTTGTTTGGACTTGATTATGATTCTAGACTTTTTATGGGTAAAGATATATTTAGTAATAGTGAGGGAATTGCATTTTTTAAAAATAGAAGTTTTGTAACAGAAAAGGGTACTTATTTAGCTAATTCTAATAAAATGATTAATACTAAAGAAGAGGTTAGTCAAGAGTATATAGATATGATTAATAATATCGTGGCTAATAGAAGAAATATTAGTAAATTGCTTATTAAAAGTGATTATTATAAATTTGTAAGTGAATAGAGAAAACAAGTGTTTTCTCTATTATTTACGGCGTTTATTTGACAATTAGCACTAAATGTGGTAAAATCTAGTTATATTTGTTTTGGAGGGGATTATTTATGGGAAAAGGTCCATATACTGATGATAAATATCAATTTAAATTTAATTTTATAAATAAGATACCACCTGGAGTTACTTTAGTTTCTAAAAATGTATTTACTGGTGAAGTAAAACATGTTCAAGCAGGAGATAAGGGTATTTCTAAAGTGACGAAAGCGGTTTTTGCTACTTGGTTTCCTTGGATACAAACTAAATATGTATCTTCTTTGGCTAAAACTATTGATTATAAAGAGTTTGGATACGTTACAAGCGATAGAGTAACGTTAATGGTGGATATTGCTTGTGAAGTGAGAATTGTAGATGCTGCTAAGTTTGAATTTGTATCTGCTACTATAAGTGAGCAATTAAAAACAACTATCAATGATGTTGTAAGAAAAGTTATGATTAGTCATTCTGTTAGTGATGTATTAAATAAGAATTTTGATTTGTATTCATTAATTAAACCAAAATTGGATGATTTTAAGAATAAATATGGTCTTGAAATTAGAAGTGTAGAATTACAAAATATAAAACTTCCAGATGGTGTTAAAAAGAGTTATGAGCAAAGATTGACTACAGACGCTGATGTAGAAAGAATTAGAAGAGTTGGTAAAGCTAATGCTGAAGCTGAAAGATTTTCATTGGAAAACAGAAAAATATCAAATGAACTTGATGTTGCTAAAAAAGCTGGTGAAAGTAAAGTTGAATTGGATCAATTACAAAGACTTATGGAAATTATTAAAGGTTGTAGTAAAGAAGATTTAGAGTTGCTTGCTAAAATAGCTCCTGCTATGCTTGTTGATAACGGAAGACATTTGTTTGTTCAAGGACAAGGCGCTGAGGTGCCTGCTAAGGATAGTTCTTCTCCTAAGTCAAAGTAAGATTATAAAATACTTTAAATTTTATAAAAAAACTATTTATTATAGTTTTTTTTTATGTTATAATGTGTTATATGATATATTCTTCATTTGAAAGAGGGAGTGCCGATGCGTATTAAAAAAAGTGCTATAAATTTATGCTTAATTTTTGTTATGTTTTTTATATTTCCTTTAATTAGTAGTGCTGCTGTAATGTATGTTCAATGTGGAAATACTAAAAAAGTTGGTGGTAATGGTCCTTGGCCAGGCGATTTTTCTATTGTCACTTTGACTAGACGTAATACTGGACAAGTTGCTCTTTATCCATATGTAGATGATGTTTGGATTATTAGTGGAGATCATGGCTATTTTGGATATACTGAGGATAAATTCTTAGATGTAGAAGATGAGGTTAGGCTTAGTTGGGATGCAGCTGATGGAGCTTTTGGAAAATGTCCTGCTACTTGTAGATATGAAGTAACTTGGGCTGTAAGAAGGGAATTGCATTGTAATGGTTATAGTGAACCAACTGATATTGTAGAAGAAAATAATTTTATTTATGTTTTTAACCCTTCGAGTTCATATGCCAGATGGTTTAATGGGTTGGATGGTAGTATATTTTATGAAGTAGATGGGAAATTTGAAACAATCGCGGTCGATAAGCAACAAAATGCTGCTGAATCTTATATAAAGAATAGGCAAAAAAATAGAGATCCTAAGCTTTGGATTTATTCTGTTAATTTCAATGGATTTGTTGGGATTAGCGAATTGGATATGGAAAAAGAGTTTGATAATTGGTTTTTGAAAAATAACAATAAACAGAATCTTATTGAAAAAACAAAAAATAGTTTTATATCAGATAATCAAAAATTGAACGAACAATGCTCTTCTATAAATACTAAAGGGATTGTGTCGGGGGTTGATTATGAACCTTTTATTTCGTCTGTTAATAATGAAGTGTTTAATATTTCAAAATTATACAATTTAGATAAATCTTCTGATATCAACTTTGAGTTTGATTTGTTTTTTAAAAATTTTTTGCTGAATGATAATGTTGGTGAAGCAAATTTTTCGGAAGGTTTTCTTGCAATGATGTCTAGACATTTTGAAACTTATGCCAAAACTAAAGGTTATAGTGTTGCTAATATTTCTCCTCGAGATGTGGCTGATTTGAAAGAAATGGTGTTGCAATATGCTGATAATTATAAAAATTGTTTGGAAAAAATATATAATGCGGCAAAAGATGGAAAAATTAATTTAGATGATACATCTGTAACAAATTTAAATAGAGATTTAGATTCCTTGTCTTCACTTAATTTTATTCCTCAAGATATTGAGGATTGTGAGACTTTGCTTGGAACAGCTCTTTTGGAAAAAATTCAAGAATATATGAATATAATTAAGATTATTGTGCCAATTTTAGTTGTAGTTTTTAGTATATTGGAATTTGGGAAAGTGATACTTTCTTCTGACGCTGATGAAATGAAAAAGGCTCAAGCGAAGTTTATTAAAAGATTAATTATAGCTGTTATTATATTTTTTGTACCGCTTTTGGTTAATTTCATCTTGAATATGGCCAATTCTGTTTGGGGGGCCATTAATGGTGGAAGTTGTGGCATTAAGTAAGGAGGTTTTATGACAAATAGTTTTATAGGTGATGCTTGGCGTAGTATCTGTATGTTTATAGATTCTGTTCTTTATAACTTGGTAGCTCTTTTGTATAGATTATTTTATCTGGTTGCTAATTCAGAATTTTTAAAAAATAGTACTGTCGTAAAAGACGTTTATAGTAGGGTATCGCTGTTTCTTGGAATTTTTATGTTATTTAGTTTATCGATATCGTTTATTAATATGTTGGTTGATCCAGATAAAATGAATGATAAAGAACGTGGATTAGGTAAAATTATTACTAGGGTAATAGTGGTTATTGTAATGCTAGGGATGGTAAATCCGATTTTTGAAGAGGCTTTTGAATTACAATCGATTATTTTAAAAGAGGATTTACCAGGGAAAATAATTACTGGTAAGACATCACAACAAACATATTCTAGTGAGGCTACTGGATATAAATTTGCAAAAAATATTTTTTCTGCTTTTGTTAGGGATGATTTTCCACCTACGCTTTCATCGGTAAGTACATATGGTACTTATGAAAGTTATGATGATCTTTTGGGGGCTGTTGGTAATGTTGCCTCCGATGGCCATGTAGAAAATTTTTCTATTTTTTCTAATTATATTATATCTCGCGATGTGGCTCAAAGCGGTTATGCACTTGAGTATACTTACATAATTTCAGGTGTTGCTGCAGGAATAATTATATGGATATTAATTAATTATATATTTAGCTGTGCCATTCGTGTTGCTCAATTAGCTTTTTTAAGGTTAATTGCTCCTATTCCCATTATGAGTTATATGACCAAGAGCGGTGAAGATAAGTTTAAAAAATGGATTAAGCAATGTGTTACTACATATCTTGATTTGTTTATAAGATTAATAATTATTACTTTTTCGATATTTTTGATAGAACTTATTAATGAGGAAGGAACTATACAAATTAATAGTTTGGAAACTACAGCAATGCAAGGATATATTAAAGTAATTATTACTTTAGGATTACTGTTATTTGCTAAAAAGGTTCCTGATTTAATTAAGGAATTGTTCCCTTCTGCTGGTGCTGCTTCTGGTGACTTTGGATTAAGTTTGAAAAATAGATTTAAAGATACTTTAGCTGGCAAAGGTTTGGCTGTTGCTGGTGGTGCTGCTTTATTAGGTGCTAAGAAACTTGTTGCTGGGATTGATTCTAAAGCACATGGTAAAGGCTTTTTTGCCGGTACTCGTAAGGTCCAAGGGAATGGTTTATTAAGTAAATTTCAAAAAGGATGGCGCGAAATCACTCCTTATGCTAGCGAGGATAAGGATAATAGATTGCAGGGACGTGGAGAATTGTCAGCTTTAGGTAATTCTTATGATAGTAGTGAAAAAATACGTGAAAAAATTGGTAATGTGAAATTTGATGAAAATACTGATGAAGCTGTATTTAAAAATGCTGGTATTAAATCTAGTAAGTGGATAAGTGCTTTTAAATATGAAAAACGTACTAAATCAGAACTTGAACAAGCTGAAGCTAGACTCAAAACTGCTGAATCTACTGGGGTAGGAATTGACTCTGCATTAGAAGCATATAGAAAAGCTGAAGGGGCTCACAATATAGCTCAAAAAGAACTTGAAATTAATAATAAAATTTTTGCTTCCGATGCTGAAAAAATGGCTGATATAAAATTTTATGATAGAAATAAGGGAAGAAGACCTGGTAGTAGAGGTAGTGACAGAACCTCTAGTTCAACTTCCAATGGTAATACGGCTCAAGCACCTAATGTGACTGGTGCTACAGGTAATGGAGTTACCCAGAACAACTCCTCATCTGTTACTAGAGATTATGGAAATCTAGATGATGGTGCTGAATAATAAAAAGGAGTGTGATATATAGTGAATGGATTTTTGGTACCTGCTAATGCTAAGAAGGGTACGCTTATACTGAATTTGTTTTTGCCGTTTGATATTATACTTTTTGGTAGTGGAATATTTATTAGTTTGATGTTACTGGCATTTTCTGATAACACTACTGATACTTTAACGGTAATACTTATTAGTTTACCTGCTTTGATAACTGGTTTATTGGTTATGCCAATACCTAATTATCATAATGTTAGGGTTGCTATTATGAGTATATATAGATTTTTTACTGGAAGAAGAAGATATATATGGAAGGGTTGGTGTTTTTATGAACGATTCGCTCAAGAAAGTGTTGCCGCAAAAGACGCAAAAAGTAAATTCTAAGTATACAGAGGATTGGTTGCCGGTTAAGGCTATTGCCAATGGATGTATTATTTTAGATAATAATATGAAAGTAACTGGTGTTAAGATAACTCCTAGGAATATATTTATCTTAGATGCTTTGACGCAAGAAAATGTTATTATTGCTCTTAAGAATTTTTATAATACTATTGACTTTGAGTTTTGGATAATTTCTGCTGATAGGCCGGTTGATATTTCTGGTTATTTAGCTCAATTACAGCTTTTATATAATAATACTAGTAATACTGTTATGAGAAAGATGATTATGCAAGATTTGCAAAAGGCTAATATGTTTATGGATAATAATGTTACTGATACTGAATATTATTTGTTATTTAGGGAAAAGAATCCTGATATTATTCAAAAAAGACTTAGAACTATTATTATGGGGCTTGCTAATTGTGGGCTTACAGCAAATCAAACTTCTAATGATGATCTTAGAACGATATTAGATAATTTCTTAAATGGGGGAATGGAAACTAATTTTGGGACGGTGATTGGATAATGAATATTAAATCACAACTTGCTCCTAAGGGGTTACAATTTAATCCAGCTGATTTTAATATTAGTGATAAGTATGCAACGATATTAACTGTTATTTCATATCCTAGATTTATTGGGCCTGGATATTTATCTAGTTTGACTAATATGTCTGGTGTTAAGGTTGTTATTAAGCATTTACCTTTGCCTTTTTCTGTTTTAGCTAAGATGCTTAATAAGGAAATTGCTGATTTGAAGGCTAAATATCAAGAAGAAAGAGATAGAACTATACAAGAAAGACAAAGACAAGATATTGAATCTTTGGAATATTTTATTCAACAATTTACGGCTTCTCAAGCAAGAACTTTTGATTTTCAAATGCATATTATGATTACTGCTAATTCTAGAGAAGAATTGGAAATGAAAAAGTTAACTTTGAAGAATTATCTTGATGCGATGGAAATGAGGGCTATTCCACTTAGGTTTGAACAAGAAAATGTTTTGAAATCTTGTTTACCAATTTTTGATAATCAACAAATTGAG
>ERZ779737.599-NODE-599-length-32643-cov-17.847889_pt1 | contig 32643 bp, 23 predicted proteins | sample MGYA00511889_ERZ779737 | MGnify/ENA primary metagenome ERZ779737 (study PRJEB29588, sample SAMEA2163575) | human gut metagenome | biome: human gut; feature: human-associated habitat; material: faeces | place: Denmark | collected 2008/2010 ... | reverse complement strand
CCAATTGCAAAGGTGAACCGTTTTCCCGCCTTTGGGGTACACCTTTGCGGCGGCGTGCTGTCTCGACCATTGCCACAGGGCCTTTAGCGGTGATTCCCGACATTACCCAGAAGCAAAGGTGAACCGTTTTCCCGCCTTTAGGGTGCACCTTTGCAGCGGCGTGCGGCACCTTTGCCATCACCATTGCCATGATGATGCGGCCCGACATTCCTCCAAGGCGTTTCTACAGCAACATCTGTCAACTCTAGCTCTTGTCCGTGTCACAGAGCCTCCTTCAACAATTACTATTGCGTCAAACTGTATCGTCTATATGTCGTAAATTGTACATCGGTGAAAAAATTTACGTTTCTGCACCCTTCGCGCAAATAACCGGTTCTACCTTTGCACTGTTAACATATTTGTTTAAAATATTTAATTTCTAACGTCATGAAGGGTAGACTTTATCACATTTGTTTTACCTCTCACTCCGAGGTATTGTGCAGGCAGCACTTGGATTACGTCACACTTATCAACAGTCTGCTTCAGGCAGCAATAAATACGGGCAGTCTGTTGATTGCTTTTGTAATCATGTCGAGTCACGTGCATATTGCGGTTATTACTTCTAATCCCGGAATATTGGTGCAGCGTATACGGTCATCATATACGCAGCAGTTCAACGACAGGTACTTTCGTAAAGGCAGAATGGGGGACAAGTATTATTTTAAATTGGCAATGGAAGGGAGGCTGCATATTACGGCCGCGTTCAGTTACATCATGCGGAATCCTGTGCATCACCGGGTATGTGCCAATCCGTTTGCCTATCCATACTCTACGATACATATGTATTTCAATAGCCAAAAATCTCCGCAGTTTCTGTCGGACAAGGGGATAGCTGAGGCGCGCATGAAAGATACAATCAGAAAGAAAAATATTCTTCCAGCAGGCATTCAGTTTGACCTATCGGGTATGATAGATCTCTCATCCGTGGTGAACACAGAAATATTTGAAGGATATTTCGGCTCCTACAGAGCATTTCACTATGGTCTAAGTAGGAATGACTATGACAATTGGCAGAATGAGCAGATAAAAGAACTTTCAGAGAAGCCGCCAGTTACGTTGTCGTCTATAGAACCCCATCTTCCGGTCGGGAAGATAAAGGAAATGATGGCGCATAATACGGCCTGGTTGCGGGAAGTGAAAATGACTGATATGGAGTTGTGTGAGATGATAGATGGAAAATATATTTCGGATTTCCACAGGAGGTCGTATGCAGAACTTACCGATTCAGAGAAGATAGCAGTCGCACAGCACATATTGGAAAACAAATTTGTTCCAATCACACAGTTGGCCCGGTGTCTGTCTGTCAGGCCTGAAGTGCTGTCGGGTGCTGTCGAGGGGATGAAATAGTAAGTGCTTCCGTAATTGCTACGGGTGCTGTGGCGGCGGTTGGGGCTGTTCTTTGTTGCAAAGGTGAACCGGGAATGGGGGAAAATGGTACACCTTTGCGTGGAGGTGTCGAGAGGATCGCTGCTACGGGCTTTGTGGCGGCGGTTGGGGCTGTCCTTTGTTGCAAAGGTGAACCAGGAATGGGGGAAAATGGTACACCTTTGCAGGTGATTTGTGTGAGATAGAGTGTTTGAGAGGTGCATGGACGGCGATGCCGGGGGATATGGAGAACGATGCAGGAGGACTGTATGGGGGACGATAAAGGAGGAATGTTCAGGAGAACTGAACAGCGGTGGGTAGAAAATGGAACGGGAGAATGAAACAGTAGACGGGGTAGGAAACTTTACTGGTGAACTAAGCCAAGGGATTGAGCTGAGGAGTGATGCCGGAGCGATGTTGGAGGATGATGCAGGAGAACAGCATGTGGGACGGGGCGGGAAACAATATGGAAAACGATGTAGGATGACGGTATCGGGAAATGATGTGTCTGTAGAAATTCAGCGGGATAAATTTCTACTGTTACCTGAATTGCACTTTGGTCGACAAAACGGAAGCAATGAATTTATGGAACTACGATAAACCGGCTCACAGTCCATGTCATTCAGCACTGCATCCATCACGTGTAATCGGAAGGTGACGATGAAATGCCGCTTTTGTCGGCACCTTCTGGAAGGGGGCACGGAGGTAAGGGCGTCAGAAGGACCTGCGGACGGGGGCCCACGGCTGCGGGTGCCGGAAGGTGACGATGAAATGCCATTTTCGTCGGCACCTTCTGGGCTGCCTTGGAATCAAACTGCGCACAGCAAATATCAGAGGGTCGTCGACAAAAAGTTTTCCCCGGATTGCAAACCTACATGCGTGTCCCTGCTGTGTTTCTACTGACCCTAAATGATGCGGTGGACAGTCCTGGAGTTGGCATCGGTGAAGGTAATGGTACTGGGGTAATGAAAAAACCGGTGTCCGTTTAAAGTGCGGATCACCGGTTTCTCAGATGCGTAGGCTGTCGGTCGGGCTACTCTTCCTTGCGGCGGGGTGCTGCTGCAGCCATCTTGTTGTAGTCGTCCATGGAGGCGACGATGATGCGGTCAAACTCGCGCTGGCCTGTGCCGGCGGGGATGAGGTGGCCGCAGATGACGTTCTCCTTGAGGCCCTCGAGGGTGTCGACCTTGCCGCGGATGGCAGCTTCGCTGAGCACTTTGGTAGTCTCCTGGAAGGAGGCGGCTGACATGAAGCTGTTGGTACGCAGGGCGGCACGAGTGATACCCTGGAGTATCTGGCTGGATGTGGCGGGGATGGCGTCACGGGCCTGGACGAGCTTGAGATCCTGTCTCTTCAGCAGGGAGTTCTCGTCTCTGAGTCTGCGGGCGGTGACGATCTGACCGGGCCTGAGCTCGGTGGAGTCGCCGGCGTCCTGGACTACCTTCTTGCCGAACATCGAGTCGTTCTCCTCGTTGAACTCCCACTTGTCCACGAGCTGCTCAGGCAGGAAGCGGGTGTCTCCGGGATCTACGATCTGCACCTTGCGCATCATCTGGCGTACGATGATCTCGAAGTGCTTGTCGTTGATCTTCACGCCCTGCATACGGTATACCTCCTGAATCTCGTTGACGATGTACTCCTGCACCTTGATGGGACCCTGGATGGCCAGGATGTCGGCAGGGGAGACAGCACCGTCGGAGAGGGGCATACCGGCGCGGATGTAGTCGTTCTCCTGTACGAGAATCTGCTTCGACAGGGGTACGAGGTAGCGTTTCTCGTCTCCGCTCTTGGAACGGATGATAATCTCGCGGTTGCCTCGCTTGATCTTGCCCATCTGAACCTCACCGTTGATTTCAGCCACGATAGCGGGGTTGGACGGGTTGCGGGCCTCGAAGAGCTCGGTGACGCGGGGCAGACCTCCGGTGATATCGCCTGATTTTCCGATGGCGCGCGGAATCTTGACGATAACATCTCCGGCCTGGACTTCCTGACCGTCCTCGACTATCAGGTGTGCGCCCACAGGGAGGTTGTACTGCTTGACCTCCATGCCGTTCTGCATGATGCGTATGGTGGGGTTCTTGGATTTGTCCCTGGACTCGATGATTACCTTCTCGCGGTGGAGGGAGAATTCATCAGTTGCTTCTTCCCTGAAGGTTACGCCCTCGACGAGGCTGTCAAACGCCACAGTACCGGGCAGCTCCGTGATGGTGACGGCGTTGTATGCGTCCCACTCGCAGATGCGGTCGCCTTTGGAGATGTTTGCTCCGTCCTTTTGGAAGAGTTTGGCTCCGTAAGGGATATTGTGCTGGGAGAGGGTGATGCCGGTATTGACGTCGACGATGCGCATTTCGGCTGTACGGCCGATCACGATCTCGAAGTCGCCTTCGTCCTCATGCTTGGTCACTGTCCTGAGCTCCTCGAACTCCAGGCGTCCGTCATAGCGGGCTACGATCTCGGACTCGGAGGCGATGCTCGATGCTGTACCACCGACGTGGAATGTACGGAGGGTCAGCTGGGTACCGGGCTCTCCGATGGACTGTGCGGCGATAACTCCGACTACCTCGCCCTTCTCGACCATGCGGCCGGTGGCCAGGTTGCGGCCGTAGCACTTCGCGCAGACTCCCTTGCGGGACTCGCATGTGAGCACGGAACGGATCTCCACCTGCTCGATGGGCAGGGCGGATATCTTGGCGGCGATGTCTTCGGTAATCTCCTCGTTGGCGGGGAGGATGAGCTCTCCGGTCAGAGGGTTGTAGATGTCGTGTACCGATGTGCGGCCCAGGATACGGTCGTAGAGGGACTCAACGATCTCGTCCTTGTTCTTGATGGCTGTGGCGACGATACCGCGGAGGGTCTTGCAGTCCTCCTCGTTGATGATGACGTCGTGGGACACGTCCACGAGCCTACGGGTCAGGTAACCGGCGTCGGCTGTCTTCAGCGCGGTGTCGGCCAGACCTTTACGGGCACCATGGGTAGAGATGAAGTACTCGAGCACGGAGAGTCCCTCCTTGAAGTTGGAGAGAATGGGGTTCTCGATGATCTCTGCTCCGGTGGATCCGGATTTCTGGGGCTTGGCCATCAGTCCTCGCATACCGCAGAGCTGACGGATCTGCTCCTTCGAACCACGGGCTCCCGAGTCGAGCATCATGAAGATAGGGTTGAAGCCCTGCTGGTCGGCCTCGATGGTCTTGGTCACCATGTTGGTCAGACGGGAGTTGGTGGTGGTCCAGATGTCGATTATCTGGTTGTAGCGCTCGTTGTTGGTGATGAGACCGTTGTTGAAGCTGGCCTGAATCTCCTCCACCTGGTTGTAGCCGGCCTCTACGAGTTCGGCTTTCTCCTGAGGGATGATCACGTCGGCCAGGTTGAACGACAGACCGCCCTTGAATGCCATGGTGTATCCTATGGACTTGATGTCGTCGAGGAACTGGGCTGTCCTGGCCACACCGCAGACTTTCACCACTTTTCCGATGATGTCACGGAGGGACTTCTTGGTCAGCAGCTCATTGATGTAGCCTACTTCGGGGGGTACCACCTGGTTGAATATCACACGGCCGACGGTGGTGTTCTCGAAGATGCGGTAGCCCTTCGAGAGGTCGGTCATGTCCTTGGGCAGACGGATGGATATCTTGGCGTGGAGGTCCACACGTCCTTCGTTATAAGCAATGATGACTTCCTCGGGTCCGTAGAATGTCATGCCCTGGCCGCGGGAGCCTTCCCTGGGCTTGGTGATGTAGTAGAGACCGAGCACCATGTCCTGCGAGGGCACGGTGATGGGCGCTCCGTTGGCGGGGTTGAGGATGTTGTGCGAGCCGAGCATCAGCAGCTGTGCCTCGAGGATGGCAGCGTTGCCCAGAGGAAGATGTACGGCCATCTGGTCACCGTCGAAGTCCGCGTTGAAGGCGGTACATGCGAGGGGGTGCAGCTGGATGGCCTTGCCCTCTATCAGCTTGGGCTGGAATGCCTGGATACCAAGGCGGTGCAGGGTAGGGGCACGGTTGAGGAGGACGGGATGTCCTTTCATCACGTTCTCCAGGATGTCCCAGATGACGGGCTCTTTCTTGTCCACTATCTTCTTGGCCGAGCGGACTGTCTTGACGATACCTCTCTCGATGAGCTTGCGGATGATGAAGGGCTTGTACAGCTCGGCAGCCATGAATTTGGGCAGACCGCACTCATGCATGTGCAGCTCGGGACCTACGACGATTACCGAACGGGCGGAGTAGTCCACACGTTTACCGAGGAGGTTCTGACGGAAACGTCCCTGCTTTCCTTTCAGCGAGTCCGAGAGGGACTTGAGGGTGCGGTTGGCGTCGGTCTTTACGGCGTTGGACTTGCGCGAGTTGTCGAAGAGGGAGTCAACAGCCTCCTGCAGCATGCGCTTCTCGTTGCGCAGGATGACTTCGGGGGCCTTGATCTCAATGAGCTTCTTCAGACGGTTGTTGCGGATAATGACGCGGCGGTAGAGGTCGTTGAGGTCGGATGTGGCGAAACGTCCTCCGTCCAGGGGCACGAGGGGCCTCAGGTCGGGGGGAATGACAGGGATGACCTTCATGATCATCCACTCCGGACGGTTGATGTCCTTCGACTCACGGAAGGCCTCGATGACGCTCAGGCGCTTGAGGGCCTCGGCCTTACGCTGCTGAGAGGTCTCGCTCTCGGTCTTGTGGCGCAGGTCGTAGGAAAGTTCGTCGAGGTCCAGCTTGGACAGGAGGGTGTAGATGGCCTCGGCGCCCATGCCGGCGATGAACTTCTCGGGATCGCTGTCATCCAGGGACTGGTTGTCCTTGGGCAGACGGTCGAGCACGTCCAGGTACTCGTCCTCGGAAAGGAGGGCGAGGTCGCTTATATTCAGATCTTTTGCTGCTCCGGCCTGGATGACGATGTACCTCTCGTAGTAAATTACGGACTCGAGCTTCTTGGATGCGATGCCGAGCAGGCTGCCGATTTTGTTCGGTGTGGAGCGGAAGTACCAGATGTGTGCCACGGGAACGGTAAGGGTGATGTGTCCCATCCTTTCCCTGCGGACCTTCTTCTCAGTCACCTCCACGCCGCAGCGGTCGCAGACGATGCCGCGGTAGCGGATCCTCTTGTACTTGCCGCAGTGGCACTCGTAGTCCTTGGTGGGTCCGAAGATTCTCTCGCAGAAGAGTCCGTCGCGCTCCGGCTTGTAGGTACGGTAGTTGACGGTCTCAGGCTTGAGGACCTCTCCTGAGGATCTCTCCAGAATCTCTTCGGGGGAGGCAAGTCCGATGGAAATCCGGCTGAAGTTGCTTTTGATCTTATTGTCTTTCTTAAAAGCCATATCTTGGATAAATCTTAATTGTCAAATACAAACATTAGTCTAACTTGATGCTCAGTCCGAGTCCGCGGAGCTCGTGCAGCAGCACGTTCAGGGACTCAGGAATGCCGGGTGTAGGCATCGGGTCGCCCTTGACGATGGCCTCGTAGGCGCGGGAGCGGCCGGTGACATCGTCGGACTTGATGGTGAGAATCTCCTGGAGGACATTGGAGGCTCCGAATGCCTCGAGGGCCCATACCTCCATCTCTCCGAATCGCTGGCCTCCGAACTGTGCCTTACCTCCCAGAGGCTGCTGGGTGATGAGGGAGTAGGGACCGATGGAGCGGGCATGCATCTTGTCGTCGACCATGTGGCCGAGCTTGATCATGTAGATCACACCGACAGTCGCGGGCTGGTCGAAGTACTCTCCGCTGCCGCCGTCGCGCAGGAAGGTCTTGCCGTAGCGGGGCAGGCCTGCCTTGTCGGTGTACTCGCAGATCTGGTCCAGGGACGCACCGTCGAAAATCGGGGTGCTGAACTTCAGGCCCAGTTCCTTGCCGGCCCATCCGAGCACGGTCTCGTAGATCTGTCCCAGGTTCATACGGGAAGGCACGCCCAGAGGGTTGAGGACGATGTCCACTGTGGAACCGTCATCGAGGAAGGGCATGTCCTCGTCGCGTACGACCTTGGCCACGATACCTTTGTTTCCGTGGCGTCCGGCCATCTTGTCGCCGACGCGGATCTTCCTTTTCTTGGCCACGTATACCTTGGCCAGCTGCATGATGCCGGAGGGCAGCTCGTCTCCGATGGTGAGATTGTATTTGATACGCTTGAGTGTAGCGTCGTACTCCTTGTAGGCTATCAGGAAGTTGTTGATGAGGGTCTTGATCTGTTCGTTGGCCGTCTTGTCGGAGGTCCACTTGGCAGGGTTGACGTCCTCGTACTTGATATTCTCGAGCATGGCGCGGGTAATCACTGTTCCCTTGGGAATGAGCTCTGTCTCGTAGAGGTCTGAGATACCGTTGCTCTTGTGGTCCTTCACCAGAACCATGAGCTTGTCGATGAATAGCTTGCGGAGGGCTGTAGTCTTCTCGACGAAATCCTCCTCTGCTTTTACCAGCTCCTCTTTGGGAGCATTCTTACCTCTCTTGCCGGGTTCCTTGGCAACGCGGGAGAACAGTCTCTTTCCGATGATTGTACCGGAGAGGGAAGGGGAGGCCTTCAGGGAGGCGTCCTTGACATCGCCGGCCTTGTCTCCGAAGATGGCCCTCAGGAGCTTCTCCTCCGGTGAGGGGTCGCTTTCTCCCTTCGGGGTAATCTTACCGATGAGGATGTCGCCGGGCTCCACGTTGGCGCCGACTCTGATGATTCCGTGCTCGTCGAGGTCCTTGGTGGCGTCCTCGCTGACGTTCGGGATATCGGAGGTCAGCTCCTCCATTCCGCGCTTGGTGTCACGGACTTCCATGATGTACTCGTCCACGTGGATAGAGGTGAAGATGTCCTCGCGGAGAATCCTCTCGGAGAGGACGATGGCGTCCTCGAAGTTGTATCCTTTCCAGGGCATGAAGGCCACCTTCAGGTTACGTCCGAGGGCGAGCTCGCCGCCCTGTGTGGCGTATCCCTCAGTGAGGACCTGACCGGGATGCACCCTGTCGCCCTTGCGTACGATGGGCTTGAGGTGAATCGAGGTGCTCTGGTTGGTCTTGCGGTACAGGGGCAGACGGTAGACTGTCACGTCGGGTGCGAAGCTTACAAACTTCTCGGCCTCTGTCCTGTCGTACTTGACATGTATTTCACGGGCATCCACGTATACCACCTCTCCGTCTCTGGCAGCGACCACCTGGGTGCGGGAGTCGCGGGCTACGGCCCTTTCCAGACCGGTACCGACGATAGGAGCCTCGGGACGCACTACGGGTACGGCTTGGCGCATCATGTTGGATCCCATGAGGGCGCGGTTGGCGTCGTCGTGCTCGAGGAAGGGAATCAGGGATGCTGCGATGGATGCTATCTGGTTGGGGGCAACGTCCATGTAGTGTACCTGATCCTTGGTCACTACCGGGAAGTCGGCCTCATGACGGCAGCTGATGCGCTCGTCGAGGATGTCTCCGTCGTCGTCGAGGTGGATGTTGGCCTGTGCGACCATCTTGTCCTCCTCTTCCTCAGCGCTCATGTAGACGCATCCCTCGGGGGACATGTCTACCTTGCCGTTCTCTACCTTTCTATATGGTGTCTCGATAAATCCGAGATCATTGATCCTCGCATACACGCAGAGCGAGGAGATAAGGCCGATGTTCGGTCCCTCAGGGGTCTCGATGGGGCAGAGACGGCCGTAGTGTGTGTAGTGTACGTCGCGCACCTCGAAGCCTGCGCGGTCCCTCGACAGACCTCCGGGACCGAGGGCTGACAGACGGCGCTTGTGTGTCATCTCGGCCAGGGGGTTGGTCTGGTCCATGAACTGGGACAGCTGGCTGGTTCCGAAGAAGGAGTTGATTACCGAGGAGAGGGTCTTGGCGTTGATGAGGTCTGTGGGTACGAATACCTCGTTGTCCCTTACGTTCATCCTCTCCCTGATGGTGCGTGCCATACGGGTGAGACCGACGCTGAACTGGTTGGCGAGCTGCTCGCCGACAGTCCTGATGCGGCGGTTGCTCAGGTGGTCGATGTCATCAATGGCGGCTTTGTTGTTGATCAGCTGGATGAGATACTTGATGATCTCGATGATATCCTGTTTGGTCAGAACCCTGACATCGGAAGGGGTGGTCAGGCCCAGCTTCCTGTTGAGACGGTAGCGGCCCACTTCTCCCAAGTCGTAACGCTTGTCGGAGAAGAAGAGCTTGTCGATGACGTCGCGGGCTGTGGCCTCGTCAGGTGGTTCGGAGTTGCGCAATTGCCTGTAGGTGTAGAAGACGGCCTCTTTCTCAGAGTTGCAGACGTCTTTCTGAAGTGTGTTGAAGATAATCGTGTAGTCGCTCAGGTCCACGTCATCCCTGTGCAGGAGGATGGTGCTGACTCCGGCGTCTACGATGTCATCTATGTTGTTCTCGTCGAGAATGGTCTCACGGTCAACGACGATCTGGTTCCTCTCGATGTAGACAACCTCACCGGTGTCCTCGTCCACGAAGTCCTCGTTCCATGTCTTGAGGACGCGGGCGGCGAGCTTGGAACCGATATTCTTCGTAAGTTCTTCCTTGGTGGCCTGCACCTCACGTGCAAGTCCGAAGATGTCGAGGATGTCCTTGTCACCCTCGAATCCGATGGCCCTCAGGAGGGTCGTGACAGGGAGCTTTTTCTTCCTGTCGATGTAGGCGTACATGACATTGTTGATGTCGGTGGCGAACTCAATCCACGAACCCTTGAACGGAATGATTCTGGCAGAATAGAGTTTTGTTCCGTTGGCGTGGATGCTCTGCCCGAAGAATACGCCGGGAGAGCGGTGGAGCTGCGATACGACGATGCGCTCCGAGCCGTTGATGACAAATGTTCCCCTTTCGGTCATGTACGGAATGGTGCCCAGATAAACGTCCTGGATCGAGGTGTCGAAATCCTCATGCTCGGGGTCCGTGCAGTAGAGCTTCAGCTTGGCCTTGAGGGGCACGCTGTAGGTCAGACCCATGTCCAGACATTCGTCGACACTGTAGCGGGGAGGGTCGATGAAATAGTCTACGAATTCGAGGACGAAGTTGTTTCTGGTGTCGGTGATGGGGAAAATCTCCTGGAATACTTTGAACAGTCCTTCATTACGGCGGTTTTCAGGTGTGGTATCCAGCTGGAAGAAGTCCTTGAAAGACTTCAGCTGTACCTCCAAGAAATCGGGGTATTCGAGAAGAGTCTTAGAAGATGCAAATGAAATACGTTGATTGTTAAGGTTTTGCGCCATTGTGTCCGGTTTTGTTGAAGATAAACTTGAAAAACGACAAAAAGGTTTAGAGTCCTGGCGGACCCTAAACCTGAATTTTCCCGTCAGCGGGATGGAGTATGTTTATTTAACTTCAACTTCTCCGCCTGCTTCTTCGAGTTGTGCTTTTACCTGTTCAGCTTCAGCCTTGGATACTTTCTCCTTTACAGGAGCGGGAACCTTGTCAACGAGCTCCTTGGCCTCTTTCAGTCCGAGACCGGTAATCTCCTTAACGACCTTCACGATCTGGAGCTTGGCCTGGCCGGCTGAGGTGAGGATTACGTCGAACTGGGTCTGCTCAGCCTCAGCGGCTGCACCGCCTGCTGCGGGAGCGGCTACTGCTACTGCAGCGGCTGCTGCAGGCTCGATTCCGTACTCGTCCTTCAGTACCTGTGCGAGTTCTTGAACTTCTTTAACTGTGAGGTTTACTAACTCTTCCGCAAATTTCTTGATATCTGCCATGATTTCTAATTATTAAATTGTTTGTTTTATTTTTACTCTTTTTCCGATAAGGTCTTGACCAGTCCTGCGATCTTGCCGCCGGCAGAAGCCTGCAGAGCGGAGATGACATTGCGTGCAGGAGACTGCAGCAGACCGATGATGTCGCCGATGAGTTCTTCACGGGACTTGATGTTGACGAGAACCTCAAGGTTCTCAGCACCGACGTAGGCGCAATCCTGAACATACGCTCCTTTCAGCACCGGCTTGCCCATTTTCTCACCGTATTCCTTAATGAGCTTGGCAGGGGTGTTGGGGGTAGTGGTGAACATGATGGCGGAAGAGCCTTCCATGACAGGCTTCATGGCCTCTACGGCCTCGCCTTCCATCTTCTCGAGAGCTTTGATGAAGAGGGTGTTCTTCACAACCATCAGCTTCACTTCCTTCTCGAAGCATGCCCTGCGGAGGGCAGAAGTATTTTCCGCATTGAGTCCCGAGATGTCGGTAACATAGAAGTTGGGAGTCTCAGCAAGCTGAGCCGCAACCTGATCTATAATCTGTGCTTTTTCCTCTTTTCTCATGATACACTTGGTTGATTATTCAGCTGCGCTGATGGTTTTCGAATCTATGCATATACCGGGGCTCATAGTGGAAGAGATGAAGATGCTCTTCACGTATGTTCCTTTCAGGGACTGAGGTTTCAGTTTGATAATGGTGTTGAGGAGCTCGACTGCGTTGGCTGCCAGCTGCTCGGCGTCGAAAGACACCTTGCCGATGGCTGCATGGACGATACCGGTCTTGTCAACCTTGAAGTCAATCTTACCGGCCTTCACTTCCTTGACAGCCTTGCCGATCTCCATGGTCACTGTACCGGTCTTGGGGTTAGGCATCAGGCCGCGGGGACCGAGGATACGGCCCAGGGCACCTACCTTACCCATGACGGAAGGGGTACAGATAATCACGTCAACATCGGTCCAGCCGCCCTTGATCTTCTCTACGAACTCGTCCAGACCTACGTAGTCGGCGCCGGCCTCGCGGGCCTCGTTCTCCTTATCGGGGGTACATAATACGAGTACGCGGGTAACTTTACCGGTTCCGTGAGGAAGGGTCACAACGCCACGTACCATCTGGTTTGCCTTACGGGGGTCGACACCGAGGCGTACAGCGAGGTCAACGGAGGCGTCGAACTTGGCGTAGTTGCTTTCCTTCACAAGTTTGCATGCTTCCAGAAGCCTGTACTGTTTCCCGAAGTCCACTTTCGCTTCGGCTATTTTCTGGTTTTTAGTCAATTTACTCATAGCGTGCGATTATTTTACGTCTTCAGGGAATGTACCAGTAACTGTGACGCCCATGCTTCTTGCCGTTCCGGCCACCATCTTCATGGCAGACTTGAGGGTGAAAGCGTTCATGTCGGGCATTTTGTCCTGAGCGATGGCCTTTACCTGATCCCAGGTGAGTGAACCTGCCTTGCTGCGGTTGGGCTCTGCGGAGCCTTTGGCAATCTTGGCGGCCTCTTTGATCTGGACTGCTACAGGGGGCTGCTTAACGACAAATGTAAAGGATTTATCACTGTAAACGGTGATGATTACAGGGAGTACCTTTCCGGCCTTGTCCTGAGTACGGGCATTGAATTGTTTGCAGAAATCCATGATGTTCACGCCCTTCGAACCGAGAGCCGGTCCTACTGGAGGTGAGGGATTCGCGGCACCGCCTTTTATCTGCAATTTAATAAATGCGGCAATCTCTTTAGCCATAATTAATACTTGATTTATTCTTTAACTACTTGAACAAAATTCAGTTCCAGAAGAGTCTTGCGTCCGAAAATCTTGACCATCACCTTGAGTTTCTTCTTATCCTGAAGAATCTCCTCGATAGTACCGTCGAAGCCGTTGAAAGGACCATCGGTGATCTTCACAGCCTCTCCGACGATAAACGGGGTGATGTTCTCCTCATCCTGCTCGAGCTGCTCGTCCACGATGCCCAGTATCCTGTTGATCTCTGAGGGTCTGAGAGGGATAGGCTCCTTGTCCTTGCCCTGTCTCTCCGTGAGGAAGCCGGATACGTGGGGTACGTTGCGGATGATGTGCTGCAGCTCACCTGTCAGATGGGCCTCGATGAGAACGTAGCCGGGAAAGAAAATGCTTTCCTTGCTCACCTTCTTACCGTTGCGCACCTGAAAGATCTTCTCGGTGGGAATGAGAATCTGGGAAACGTAGTCGTTGAGACCGAGTGCTCTAATCTCGCTCTCAATGTACTCCTTGGCCTTTTTCTCCTTACCACCGGCGCATCGGATGACGTACCATTTCTTCTCAAGCTCAGCCATCGTCTTAGTATAATAAGTTATAGATCGTGGTCACCAGATGTCTGAACACGAAATCCATCAGAAATATTATAGCCGCGAGGATGACAGAAGCCACCATCACGACGATCGCCGAACTCTGAAGCTGGTTCCATGACGGCCAGCTGACCTTTTGGGTCAGTTCTTTGTACGACTCTTTTACGTAAACTGATATTCTGCTCATTTTTAAGTGTTTGTCGGCTTTTGGGCCGGAAGCTTGCCTTGAGCCGGTTGTTAAAATGCCGAGCCCGTAACAACTCGGTATCTTGCAGGGACAGAGCGATTCGAACGCCCATCAACGGTTTTGGAGACCGCTATTCTACCCTTGAACTATGTCCCTTTAAAAAGGGGGCCGAGTAGAAGGCCCCCTTGTATTGTTTCCCGTTGGAGAACGGTTATTCGAGGATCTCAGTTACCTGACCTGAGCCGACGGTACGGCCGCCCTCACGGATGGCGAAGCGGAGACCTGCGTTGATAGCTACAGGGTAGATGAGCTCTACGGTAATCTCTACGTTGTCGCCGGGCATTACCATCTCAGTTCCCTCAGGGAGCATGATCTCTCCGGTGATGTCGAGGGTACGGATGAAGAACTGAGGACGATAGTGGTTGTGGAAAGGAGTGTGACGGCCACCCTCATCTTTCTTCAGCACGTAGATAGCGGCTTTGAATTTCTTATGAGGAGTGATGGTACCGGGATGAGCGATAACCTGACCTCTCTTGATCTCCTTCTTGTCGATACCGCGGAGGAGCAGACCTACGTTGTCTCCAGCCTCACCCTCGTCGAGAATCTTGCGGAACATCTCGACACCGGTAACAACTGACTTCTTGGGCTCCTCGCCGAGGCCGATAATCTGAACCTCGTCGCCGACCTTAACGATACCGGTCTCGATACGGCCGGTAGCAACGGTACCACGACCTGTGATGGAGAAGATATCCTCGATAGGCATCAGGAAAGGCTTCTCGTTGTCACGAACAGGCAGGGGAATGTACTCGTCAACTGCGTTCATCAGTTCCATTACCTTCTCAACCCACTTGGGCTCGCCGTTGAGGGCGCCGAGGGCAGAACCTGCGATAACGGGAGCGTTGTCGCCGTCGAAGCCGTAGAAGCTGAGCAGCTCACGAACCTCCATCTCAACGAGCTCGATCATCTCGGGATCGTCAACGATATCAACTTTGTTCAGGAACACAACGATTCTGGGCACGTTCACCTGACGGGCGAGCAGGATGTGCTCACGGGTCTGGGGCATAGGACCGTCGGTAGCGGCTACTACGAGGATAGCACCATCCATCTGAGCGGCACCAGTAACCATGTTCTTCACATAGTCAGCGTGGCCCGGGCAGTCTACGTGTGCGTAGTGACGGGTCTCAGTCTGATACTCGATATGGGCGGTATTGATGGTGATACCACGCTCCTTCTCCTCGGGAGCGTTGTCGATGGAGTCGAATGAGCGGACCTCGGAGAGTCCCTTCTCAGCCAGAACCTTGGTGATGGCTGCGGTCAGAGTAGTTTTACCGTGGTCAACATGGCCGATAGTACCTATGTTTACGTGCGGCTTGTCCCTTTTGAAAGTTTCTTTTGCCATAATGTCTGATTTTGTGTAATTAAAATTGAGCCGGTGATGAGATTTGAACTCATGACCTCTTCCTTACCAAGGAAGCGCTCTACCCCTGAGCTACACTGGCTTTTAATGGAGCGGAAGACGAGGTTCGAACCCGCGACCCTCAGCTTGGAAGGCTGATGCTCTACCAACTGAGCTACTTCCGCCTTTTTCGTTTTGAAGGGGCATCTTCTGCGTCACTGCTTCTCGCTCGCATCCTCATTTACAGGAGTAAACTCCGGTGCTCTCTCGTCGCGTTCCTTGAATCTGCCCCTTCAAAACGAAAAACCTGCTTCGTGTTGTGGGGCATTTTCTGCGTCACTGCTTGACGCTCGCGCTAATCAATGCCTCTTCGCTATGTGTGGGGAGAGAAGGATTCGAACCTCCGAAGGCGTGCGCCAGCAGATTTACAGTCTGCCCCAGTTGGCCACTTTGGTATCTCCCCGATAGTATGTTGAGTTACTATATTCAATGAACTTGAGCCGATAGAGGGATTCGAACCCACGACCCGCTGATTACAAATCAGCTGCTCTGGCCAACTGAGCTATATCGGCAGCGCTTATTTTTGGGACTGCAAAGATATATCATTTATTAAAATATCCAAAAGAATTTTAAAAATAATTGCAGATTGTTTTGAAAACAGTCTCTGTGTCGTATCCACATTCTGCCCTTAACTCCTTGACAGTCCCCTGTTCTACGAATTTGTCCGGAACTCCGAGGCCAATGACTTTTATTCCCGGGTGCCGTTCGGCAATCCAGGAGGCCACCGCATCGTGCAGGCCTCCGGCTGTCATTCCGTCCTCGACGGTGATGACGGTGACGGCTTTGGAGCAGACCTCTTCCATGATGCTCTCGTCCAGAGGTTTAAGGAAGCGCATATCGTAGTGGAGCGCCTCTTTGCCCAGCTCTGCGGCTCTGCGGACGGCCTCAGCGGCCCTGTTGCCTATCGGTCCTATGGAGAGCACGGCCACGTCCTTTCCGGAGTGGAGGAGCTGTCCGCGTCCGATGGGAATCGTCCCGAACTCCGCGCCTCTCCAGGGGACTCCCTCTCCCGTTCCGCGGGGATACCTTATAATAATAGGACCGTGGAATGACGGAAGTGCGGCGGTGTACATGAGGTTGCGCAGCTCCAGCTCATTGAGGGGGGAGGCGATGACCAGGTTCGGGACAGGGCGGAAGGCTGCCAGGTCAAATACTCCCTGATGCGTCGCTCCGTCCTCTCCGACCAGTCCTGCCCGGTCGAGGCATAGAATCACCTTGAGCTTCTGGAGGGCGACGTCGTGGATTACGTTGTCATAGGCCCTCTGCATGAAGGAGGAGTAGATGTTGCAGAACGGTAGGTAGCCTGCAGCGGCCAGACCGGCGGAGAATGTGACGGCATGCTGCTCGGCGATGCCTACGTCGAAGGTCCGCTCCGGTATCTCCCTCATCATGATGTTCATACCGCAGCCTGAGGCCATGGCGGGTGTGATGGCCACGATTTTCTCATTGGCCCTGGCCAGTTCCAGCAGAGTCTCTCCGAATACATCCTGGTAGCGTGCCGCTCCGGTGGCTGCGGGGGTATTGCGCTTGCCGGTGACAGGATCGAACGTCCCCGGGGCATGCCATACGATCTGGTCTTCCTCGGCGGGACGGTAGCCCTTGCCTTTCTTGGTGATGACGTGCAGGAGCTTGGGACCCTTGATGTTGCGCAGGGAGGCCAGGGTGGTGGTGAGCTGGCCTATGTCATGGCCGTCGATGGCTCCGAAGTACCTGAATCCCAGTGATTCGAAGAGGGAACCGCTTCGGAACAGGGCCATCTTCGTGCTGAACATGAACTTCTGGACTGAGCGGCGCAGTCGGGTGGAGCCTATCGCTTCCCATACGTGGTTCTTGATGCGGTTGTAGGTCTCGGAGGTGGAAATCTTGAGCAGGTAGTCGTGCATGCCTCCGCGGCCGTGGTCTATGGAGATGTGGTTGTCGTTGAGAATAACCAGAATGTCGGTCTTCATCACACCGGCGTTGTTGAGTCCCTCGAAGGCCATGCCTCCTGTCATGGCTCCGTCGCCTATGACGGCGACTATCTTCTCGTCGCTGCCGGAAAGTTTGGCGGCTATGGCCATGCCCAGGGCGGCGCTTACCGAGGTGGATGAGTGGCCGACTCCGAAGGCGTCGAAGATGCTCTCGGACATTTTAGGGAAGCCGCTGATACCGCCGTAGGTCCGGTTGGTCCGGAACTGCTCCCGGCGGCCTGTAATGATCTTGTGGGCGTAGGCCTGATGTCCCACGTCCCAGACTATCTTGTCGGTAGGGGTGTTGTAGGTGTAGTGCAGGGCAACGGCCAGCTCGACCGCGCCAAGGCTCGAGCCCAGGTGACCCGGGTTCGTGGCGCAACATTCGATCATGTACTGCCGTATCTCGCTGCAGAGGGTCTCCAGCTGCTTGACAGAAAAGCCCCGGATATCTTCGGGGCTGTTGACTTTCTCCAGCAGGGACATGGCCTATTTCCTGAAAATGGTCTCGTCCCTGTCCGGGCCGAGGGAGATAACGGTTACAGGCACTCCTGTCTGCTGCTCGATAAATGCGATATATTCCTTGAACTCAACGGGAAGGTCCTTCTCGTCGCGGATGCCGGAGAGAGGCTGTTTCCATCCTTTGAACTCCTGATACACGGGAGTTACTTCTGCATAGGTGTCGTAGGGTACGGTGTCCTGGGGCTTGCCGTCCACGATGTATCCTGTGGCTATCCTGATGGTGTCGAATGTGTCCATCACGTCGGCCTTCATCATGATCAGTTCTGTGACTCCGTTGAGCATCACGGCGTACTTGAGGGCTACCATGTCCAGCCAGCCGGTGCGGCGGGGACGGCCGGTGGTGGCACCGAACTCGTGACCCTGGCGGCGCAGTTCCTCGCCTGTCTCGTCGAACAGCTCTGTGGGGAAGGGACCGCTGCCCACGCGGGTGCAGTAGGCCTTGAAGATGCCGTAGACATTTCCGATGGCGGAGGGGGCCACTCCAAGACCGAGACATGCGCCGGAGCAGATGGTGGTCGAGGATGTCACGAAGGGATAGGAGCCGAAGTCCACGTCGAGCATAGAGCCCTGGGCTCCTTCGGCGAGAACACTGTCTCCGTGGCTGAGACATCCGTTGATATAGTATTCTCCGTCTACCAGGTCGAAGGAACGGAGGTATTCGGCAGCCTCCATCCATTCCTTTACGTTGGTGTCGGGGTCGTAGGTGTAGTCAAACTGTTTGAGGAAGGCGATATGCTTCTTTTTCAGGGCCTCGAAGCGGTCCTGAAAGTCAGGGGCGAGGATATCTCCTACACGGAGTCCGTTCCTGCCGGTCTTGTCCATGTATGTGGGACCGATTCCCTTGAGGGTAGAGCCTATCTTGGATTTGCCCTTGGAAGCCTCGGAGGCCGCGTCTATGATGCGGTGGGTGGGGGTGATGAGGTGGGCCTTCTTCGATATGCGGATGCGCTCCCTTACGGGTACGCCCAGCTTCTCCAGATCCTCGCACTCCTGCCGGAATATGATCGGGTCGAGGACTACGCCGCCTCCGATGAGGTTGTCGGTGCCTTCCCGGAAAATGCCCGAGGGTACGGAGTGCAGTACGAAACTCTTCCCTCCGTGCTGGATCGAGTGTCCGGCATTCGGGCCGCCCTGGAAGCGGGCGATGATATTGTATTTCTGTGCAAGGACATCCACTATCTTGCCCTTGCCCTCGTCTCCCCACTGGAGGCCGAGTACGACGTCTACTTTTGCTGTATCTGTGTTCATGATATTTTCTGATGTTTAGGACAATATTTTAGAACGGAAGATCGTCTTCCCCGTCGGCTCCGCCGTCATAAGACTCAGCGGCAGGACTTTGGGCCGTCTGAGACGGTCCGGCCTGCTGCCATCCGCCCTGCTGGAAGTTTTGCTGGGGCTGCTGCTGTTGCTGCTGGGGCTGCTGCTGCTGCTGCTGCCATCCGCGCTGCTGGTAGTTCTGCTGGGGCTGGTAGGGCTGCTGGTAGCCGCCTCCCTGCTGGTATCCTCCGCCTTGTGCTCCCGGGTTGTCCGCCTTGCGGCCCAGAAGCTGCATGTTGTCGGCCAGGATCTCGGTTACATATTTGGTGTTGCCGTCCTTGTCGTTGTAGGAGCGGGTGCGTATGCGGCCCTCGATGAAGAGCTGGGTGCCTTTCTTTACGTATTTCTCAGCTATCTCTGCCAGATTTCTCCAGCACACGATATTGTGCCATTCGGTCTGTTCTCTCGTCTCTCCGGAGTTGCGGTCCCTGAACTTCTCCGTAGTGGCCAGGGAGAATGTAGCGTTCATCACTCCGCTCTCCAGATGTCTTATCTCGGGATCCCTTCCCGCATTTCCTATCAGTAGGACTTTATTCAATGACATAGTTGTTTGGATTGTTTTGATTTCGGACTGCTAAGATAGCATTATTTTTTGTACTTTTGACCCGAATTAATCCTAATACTCTAGACCAAATGCAAGAAAAAATGGCAAAAATGCTCAACGACAGTGTTGTAGCCCGTTGGACAGCGTTGATTCTGATTGCGCTGATGATGTTTTTCGCGTATATGTTCGTGGACGTGATGTCGCCCCTCAAGTCGCTGATAGAGTCGGCCAGGGGATGGGACAGCGGTGCGTTCGGAACATACGCTGCATCCGAATATATCCTGAACGTGTGCGGTTTCCTGATTCTGGCAGGAATCATCCTGGACAAGATGGGAATCCGTTTTACCGGAACTCTCTCCGCCTCCCTGATGGTGCTCGGCGCCGCGATCAAGTTCGTGGGTGTGAGCGAGTGGTTCCAGGGAACAGGCTTCAATGCATGGCTGGACAGCTGGTGGACAGCGATGCCCGGCAGCGCCAAGATGGCCTCCCTCGGTTTCATGATATTCGGCTGCGGCTGCGAGATGGCCGGTACCACAGTTTCAAAATCCATTGCGAAATGGTTCAAAGGCAAGGAGATGGCTCTGGCCATGGGACTTGAGATGGCCATCGCCCGCCTCGGTGTGTTCGCCGTAATGTGGCTGGCTCCCATTATCTCCAACAGCTTCGACCAGTCGGTGGTGGCTCCCGTGGGCTTCTGCACCGTACTGCTGCTCATCGGCCTTATCAACTACATCGTATTCTCGGTGATGGACTCCAAGTTCGACAAGCAGCTGGTTGCAGCCGGAATGGCTACCGAAGAGAAGTCCCCGGAGGACGAGTTCCATATCAGGGACCTCGGCAAGATATTCTCCAGCAAGATGTTCTGGCTGGTGGCCCTGCTCTGCGTGCTCTACTACTCAGCAATCTTCCCCTTCCAGAGATATGCTCCCAACTACCTGGAGGTGACCCTCGGGGTGGACAACGCCACCGCTTCCCAGCTTTTCAGCTTCTTCCCGATTCTGGCGATGTGCCTTACCCCTCTGCTCGGTATCTTCCTGGACCGTAAGGGCAAGGGCGCGACGATGCTGATGCTGGGTGCAATCATCATGATAGTGTGTCATCTGTCATTTGCCTTCATCCTGCCGGTCTATCCTCACAAGTGGCTGGCTGTTACTTTGATCGCCATACTGGGAGTAAGCTTCTCCCTCGTACCTGCCGCCCTGTGGCCCTCGGTGCCCAAGATTATTGACGAAAAGATACTCGGAAGTGCCTACTGCCTCATCTTCTGGGTGCAGAATATCGGACTCTGTCTGGTGCCCCTGCTTATCGGCAAGGTGCTTCAGTCGACCGGAGGGTACCTCGCGCCTATGATCATCTTCTCCTCGTTCGGTATCCTGGCCTTCATATTCAGCTTCCTGCTCAAGGCTGAGGACCGCCGCAAGGGATATGGTCTGGAGCTGCCCAATGTGGTGAAGAAAGAGGAATAGCGGGCTGGCATTTATGTTAAGGACAGCATGACCAGACTTTTCAGGACTTTGAAAGAGACGGGGGCCATCCGGTGGGTGGCCCTCTTGTGTCTCGCCCTGCCGATGTTCGCGTCGTATTTCTTCGACGACATCTTCTCGACGATCAACCAGGAGTTCGAGGACCCGTCGATGGTGGCCCTCGGCTGGTCCATGGCCGATTACGGTTTCTACCGCAGCGCCTATTCCCTGCTGTGCATCTTCGGCGGGCTGATAGTCTGCGGGATGCTGCTGGACCGCTGGGGAGTGAGGCTGACCGGCTCAATCTTTGTGGGGCTGATGGTCGGGGGAGCCGCGCTGATAACCTACGCAATCTCAGAGGGGTTTGCCGGCAGCAGGCTGTATGACTGGCTTTCCGGCGTGTTCGCCAAGCCGTCGCTGTCGCTGGCATACGCCGGGTGCGCCATGTTCGGACTGGGCAGCGAGATAGCTGGGGTGACAGTCAACAGGGCAATTGCCAAATGGTTCAAGGGCCGTGAGATAGCCTTCGCCATGGGACTGCAGCTCGCTCTGGCCCGTCTGGGAACGGCCGTGGCGCTGATAGTTGTGCCCCGTATCGTGGAACTGGATGGATACATACCGTATTCCGAGACTTCCAAGCCGGCAGTGGTCGGTATGGTGCTGCTGCTCGGTGCACTGGTGCTTTGGGGGCTGTTCGTGGCAATGGACTACAGGGCGGACCGCCGGGCTGCGACGGTGACGGCATCTGTTGCGATGGACGGGAAGCGTTCTTGCGATGTGGCCGGGAAGCGGGCTGGTGACGGTTCTGTTCCCGATGGTGTGTCTGTCTCTGGTGGCGTTTCTGCTAACGATGGTGTTTCAGTCCCTTGCGGCGTTTCTGTTCCAGATAAGGCTGATACCTCCTGCAACTTACCAGAGTCCGGTGATGACACGACTCCGGCCGAGGACCGCTTTCGTTTCCGGGATGTGCTGAAGGTCATCACCAACCGGCATTTCATCCTGATTTCCCTGCTCTGCGTATTCTTCTACTGCTGCGTGGTGTCCTTCCGGAAGTTCGCCACCGCCATTCTCATGCCCCGTTTCGGTATTGACAGCGATGTGGCTTCCGTAATGGTGGCCATGATTCCTTTCTTCACGCTGGTGTTCGCCCCCCTGTTCGGTGCGGTAGTAGACCGGGTGGGGCGCGGAACGAAAATCATGATTCTGGGTTCGGCTCTGATACTTTTCGCGCACCTGACCGTGGCCTTTGCGCCGGGAGTTCAGGCCTTCGGATTCATTGCCATAGGAGTGCTCGGGCTGGGCTATTCCCTCGTACCGGCCGCCATGTGGCCCTCACTTCCGAAGATAATCGCCGAGAGCAGGCTGGGTACGGCATTCTCCCTCGTCTACTGGGTGCAGAACATCGGACTCTTCACCGTGCCGATAGTGGTAGGGCATATCATAGACCGTGCCTCTTCGCCGGTGGTCGCCGAATACTTCTTCATTGGTCTGGCTGTCTGCGCCATAGTGGTATCAGTACTGCTCAGCCGTTCCTCCGACCGCCATCCCGAACTGCGCCTCGACGAGAAAGCCGGCGGCCGCTGATTCCCAGGTGTGGATCGGAATGTCTGTCATCCCCCTTTCACAACGGCAGCATTTTCCGCGATTCGGTGCCGTTGCGGCCGGAGCTGCGGCGGCCAGAACTGTGGACAGAGCTGCGGGCAGAATCACAGGAGGGATGGTCCGAGGACGATGCGGTATGTGGCGGTGGCTTGGAGGCGGAGCCAGGTGAGGCCGGAGATGTAGCGGCGGCAGGGGATGGCGGCCAGAACCGGGTCTTTGTAGTTGGCTTCGATGACGGTCTTGTCGGAGAGTATGTCGGGCTCGGTATCCAGCAGTGTCAGAAAAGAGCATTCTGCTTTCGTACGGTGGAATGTATGGTCGGATGTGGATGGACCGGGAAGGGTGTAGACTATGATGTCGGATTGCCGTACGGCTGTGAGTAATTCTGCCGGGCATGAGTTTTCAAATGGTACGGATGACGTCCCGATGATGCGGGTGACGCTCCCCATCCCGTGCGGGTCGTATTGACGCAGGTGGTCGGCAAATTCAATGGCACGGCTGGATGTGCGGTTCCAGATGCTTGTCTGCATGCCTGCTTCTACGGCCGCTGCTGCCGCTGCCTTTCCTGCGCCTCCTGCTCCGATGACAAGTACTTTCATTTTCCGCATTTCATGGTCCTTCGCCGTTTTCCCCGTGGCTCCCGTCTGAAATGCCGTATGTTCCTGCCGCAGAATATCGAGCACCGCTTCGAAATCAGTATTGTACGCCTTTACCCCTTCGGAGGGAGTCTTTACGAGCAGGTTGGAGGCCTGGCAGCGGAGAGCGGAGTAGTCGTGGGAGTCCGCGGTGCGGAAGGCATTCTCCTTGAATGGGGCTGTGACGTTGACCGCTGTGTAGTCCTGCAGGAAGGCGGCCCGGGCCTCATCGAAGGTACTGCGCTCGATGAGGTCATATTCCCATTGTTCCAGAATATCCGGTCTGGAGGCGAAATATTCGCGGAAGAGGGTGGGACTGAGGCTGTGTCCGATGGGGTAGCCGATCAGTCCTAACCGGCTGCGGGAGAGTATGCTGTTTTCGCGTGTTTCCCGGGCACTCTCAGGTATGTGCTGGTGGTCTGTCATCAATAAGTATGGGTCTCTTGGGTATGTCGCTGGCGCAGTGCTTCGTAGCAGAGGACGGCCATGGATGCCGAGACGTTGAGGGAGTCAATGCGGCCGAGCATGGGTATGCGGATGTGGGCATCGGCGGCGCGTCTCCAGATGTCGGTGAGGCCGTCGGCTTCCGTACCGAATACCAGGGCGGTGGGACGGACCATGTCTGTGTCGTAGTACAGCTCTGAATCCTGCAGCTGGGCGGTAAGGATGCTGATGCTGCGGGACTTGAGCCAGGCGATGGCATCTTCCGAGGTGCAGACGGCAATGTTGCGGGTAAATACTCCTCCGAGGCTGGCCCGGATCAGATTGGGATTGTAGAGGTCCGTGTGCGGGTCGCAGACCAGGACGGCAGAGACTCCGGATGCGTCTGCGGTGCGGAGCATTGCCCCGAGGTTGCCGGGCTTTTCGACGGACTCGACGACGACAATCAGGGGAGCGTATTCAGGGTCAGGGCGTTTTGTGCCGGAGCCTCCGAAGAGCGTGAGGTCGAGGGCCTCGAGCGACCGGTCCTGAGCACTGCCGTAGACCACTGCGAGGATACCTTCCGTGCCCCCGCGGTAGGCCATTTTCCCGTATACTGCTTCGGAGACTTCGAAAATCCTGGCTCCTTCGGAAGGAGTGGGGAAAATGCTACTTCTTTCGAAGGAGTCGGGGAGGTGCCGGCAGATGCCGGGACAATAGAATACCGACCGGAGGCGGAAGCCGTTCTCCACGCAGCGTTCCACTTCCCGGAGCCCTTCCACGACGAACAGCCCCTTCTCCCGGCGGAGAGAGGAGCTGCTCTGAAGGGCTGTCACCTCCTTGACCCTGGGGTTCTGGAGGGAGGTGATGGTTTCCCGGTCGTGCCGGTTATTTTTCATTTGCTGTAGATGCTTCAGTATTGTCCTGGGCGGCGGGCTTTTTCTCCGGACGCATCTGCGGGAAGAAGAGTACGTCCTGGATGGTGGTCGCACCTGTCATGAACATGGTGAGGCGGTCGATGCCCATTCCCATTCCGGATGTCGGAGGCATGCCGTACTCGAGGGCGCGGACGAAATCCATATCGATGTACATGGCCTCGTCGTCTCCCTTGTCCTTGAGCTTGAGCTGCTCCTTGAAGCGGTAGAGCTGGTCGATGGGGTCGTTGAGCTCGCTGTAGGCATTGGCAAGTTCCTTTCCGTTGACGAAGAGCTCGAAGCGCTCGGTCAGGGACGGGTCGCTGCGGTGACGCTTGGTCAGGGGAGATGTCTCCCACGGGTAGTCGGTGATGAAGGTGGGCTGGATCAGATGTTTCTCGCAGTATTCGCCGAAGATGGCGTCTATGAGCTTGCCCACGCCCATGGTGTTGTCCACTTCGATATGCAGGTCCGCGCAGACTTTGCGCAGGGCCTCCTCGTCCATTCCGCGCACGTCGACTCCGGCGTATTCCTTTATGGCGTCGAGCATGGGCAGGCGGCGGTAGGGCTTGCGGAACTCTATCTCGTTGCCTCCGATGTTCAGCAGGGTCTTGCCGTTGACGGCCGTGGCCACTTTCTCCAGCATGTTCTCCACGAACTCCATCATCCAGATGTAGTCCTTATAGGCCACGTATATCTCCATGCAGGTGAATTCGGGGTTGTGGGTCTTGTCCATGCCCTCGTTGCGGAAGTCCTTGGCGAACTCGTACACTCCGGCGAAGCCTCCCACAATCAGTCTCTTGAGGTAGAGCTCGTTGGCTATACGAAGGTAGAGGGGGATGTCCAGGGCGTTGTGGTGGGTGATGAAGGGACGGGCGTTGGCTCCTCCGGGAATGGGCTGAAGAATAGGGGTCTCGACCTCCAGGTAGCCGAAGGAGTTGAAGTATTCCCTCATTGTCTGCACTATCTTGGTCCTCTTGACGAAGACTTCCTTGACCTGGGGATTGACCACCAGGTCCACGTACCTCATGCGGTAGCGGAGCTCGGGGTCGGAGAAGGCGTCATAGACCTCGCCGTCCTTTTCCTTGACGATGGGCAGCACCCTCAGGGACTTGGAGAGGACGGTCAGGCTCTTGGCGTGGATGGAGAGCTGGCCGGTCTGGGTGATGAAGGCGTAGCCCTTGATACCCACGAAGTCCCCGATGTCGAGGAGCTTCTTGAATACGGTGTTGTACATGGTCTTGTCCTCGTCGGGGCAGATCTCGTCGCGCTTGATATAGACCTGAATCCTGCCTTCGGAATCCTGCAGCTCGATGAAGGATGCGGCGCCCATGATGCGTCGGCTCATTATCCTGCCTGCTATGGATATCTCAGGGAAGGGGCATTTCTCGGGATCGTATTTTTCCTTTATCTCGGTTGTAGTGGTATTGACTTCGAAAAGTGCTGCGGGATAAGGCTCTATCCCCAGAGCCCGGAGCTTGGTGACGGCCTCGCGGCGGTTCTGCTCCTGTTCGTTCAGTTCTATATTTTCCATCTTGTCGTTATTAGTTCAAACGGCAAATTTAAGAAAGTATTTCAAACAACTTCAGTACCATTCGATAAATTTTGTAAATTTGCGCTCATGTCAATCGAAAAAAAATGGATAGTTAAAGAGCAGGGCAACCCGGCTCTGGTCCGTGCCCTCTCCTCGGAGCTGGGCATCGACCAGGTCCTCGCCAACCTCCTGGTACAGCGCGGTATCACCACCGCCGACCGGGCCCGCGAGTTCTTCAAGCCCGACCTCTCCAAGCTGCATGACCCCTTTCTGATGAAGGATATGGACAAGGCTGTGGACCGTCTGGAAAAGGCTATAGCCTCGGAGGAGAAGGTCATGATCTACGGAGACTACGATGTGGACGGGACTACGGCCGTCGCCCTGATGTACACCTTCATACGCAATTTCAACCCCAACGTCGAGTACTACATACCCGACCGCTACGACGAGGGCTACGGCATCTCCTACAAGGGCATCGACTGGGCTTACGAGAACGGCTACACCCTGATCATCTCCCTGGACTGCGGCATCAAGGCCGTGGAGAAAGTGCGCTACGCCAGCGACAAGGGCATCGATATCATCATCTGCGACCACCATCTCCCCGACGAGACCCTGCCGCCTGCCGCCGCCATCCTCGACCCCAAGCGGCATGACTGCAACTATCCCTTCGACGATCTCTCCGGCTGCGGAGTCGGTTTCAAGCTGGTCCAGGCCTATGCCCTCCGCAAGGGACTGCCCTTCGCCTGGGTGGAGTCCTTCCTCGACCTGGTGGCGGTCAGCATCGCCGCCGACCTGGTCTCAATGACGGGTGAGAACCGTATTCTGGCCTATTATGGTCTGGAGCGGCTCAACAGTTCCCCGAGCAAGGGCCTCCTCTCGATCATCAAGCTCTCCGGGCTGGAGAACCATAAAATCACCATTGACGATATCGTGTTCAAGATAGGTCCCAGGATCAATGCCGCAGGCCGCATGGAGTCGGGCCGCACCGCCGTCCATCTGCTCGTCTGCCGCAATGACGATGAGGCCCAGAGCATCGGCAAGGCCATCGACACCCACAACAAGGAGCGCAAGAGTGTGGACAAGGAGATTACCCGGGAGGCGATAGAGACCGTCAAGCGTTCCAGGGACTACCATCTCCGTAAGTCCACGGTGGTGTTCAATCCCAAGTGGCACAAGGGAGTGGTCGGCATCGTTGCCTCAAGGCTCGTGGAGGCGTTCTACCGTCCCACGATAGTCCTCACCGAGTCCAACGGCTTCATCACCGGCTCGGCCCGCAGTATCGCCGGCTTTGACCTCTACGAGGCCATAGAGGAGTGTTCGGAATATCTGGAAAATTTCGGAGGCCACATGTATGCGGCGGGCCTCACGCTCAAGAAGGAGAATCTGAAACCCTTCGCGGAGAAATTCGAGCGGGTCGTCGCAACCAAGATTACCGAGGACATCCTCACCCCCGTGGTGACCATCGACACCTATCTGGACTTCAAGCAGATTACCCCGAAGTTCTTCAGGATACTCAAGCAGTTCCAGCCCTTCGGCCCGGGGAACCTCTCGCCTGTGTTCATTACCGAGAATGTCTATGACAACGGCAACGGGCGCCTCGTAGGCTCTGACAACGGCCACATGAAGCTGGAGCTGATACAGGAGGACGAACCCTACCGCCACATCTCGGCGATAGCCTTCAACCGTTCCGAGCACTTCGAGCACCTGCACGCCGGCAACCCGGTGGACATCTGCTACTCCATCGCGGAGAACTACTACCGCGGCATCGCCAACATCCAGCTGCGGGTCAAGGATATACGTAAGAAAGAACTTTTCTAGAAAGATATAGGAGGCAACACTGCCATGCTCAACTTCGAAAATGACTATATGCGCGGGGCCTGTCCCGAAGTGATGGAGGCCCTCGTGCGCACCAATATGGAACAGACTCTCGGTTATGGGGACGATCCGTACACTGCCGCGGCTGTGGACAAGATCCGCTCGGCCTGCGGCTATCCGGATGCCCAGGTGCGTCTGCTTATAGGCGGCACCCAGGTCAATGCCCTGGCCATATGCGCTGTGCTCCGTCACTGTCAGGGAGTCATCTCACCCCTTACCGGGCATATCAACCACCATGAATCTGGAGCCGTCGAGGCCACCGGGCACAAGGTCCTGGCCCTGCCTGCCCACGACGGAGGCAAGCTCCGTCCGGCAGAAGTACGCGAATACCTTCGTGCGTACTGGGCCGACGAGAACTTTGCCCACATGGTAGAGCCCGGAATGGTGTACGTCACCCATCCCACTGAGCAGGGCGCCCTGTATTCCCTGGCCGAGTTACAGGAGATGGCCGCTGTCTGCCGCGAGTACCATATACCCCTGTATCTGGACGGAGCGCGCCTGGCCTATGCCCTGGCTTCTGACCGCAATGACATAACACTTAGGGATATAGCCGCTCTGTGCGACATGTTTTACATCGGCGGCACCAAGTGCGGGGCCCTCTTCGGAGAGGCTCTGGTCGTACCCCGTCCCGGCCTTGTCGGCAACCTGTTTTCCCTGATCAAGCAGCGCGGCGCCCTTCTGGCCAAGGGCCGTCTGCTCGGAGTCCAGTTCGCCACCCTCTTCACCGACGGCCTCTATGAGCGTGTGGGCCGCAATGCCATTTCCGCCGCCGGCCGTCTCGCCGCCGGCATTTCAGCCAAGGGATACCGTTTCCTGGCCGAACCTCAGACCAACCAGCTCTTTGTCATTGTCGACAATACCGTCATCGACCGCCTCCGCGGCCAGGCCACATTCTCCCTCTGGGAGCATCTCGACGATTCCCGCAGCGCCATCCGCTTTGTCACCGACTGGGCAACCACTGCCGCTGATGTCGATGCGCTGCTGGAGCTGCTATAGAAAATCTTTCCCCGCTTTTGCGGCAGCCCGCTACTCGTACCGCAGGCACTCGATAGGATCGAGGGCGGCAGCGCGTTTTGCTGGGAGATAGCCGGAGAGGATGCCGACGGCCATGCAGAGGGCGATGGCCAGGAGCATCCACAGCCAGGGGATGATGAAGGAGGCCTGCATGACGGCGGCGATGATGTTGCCGATGAGGATGCCGGCGACTATGCCTATCAGGCCGCCGGTCTGGCCGATGATTACCGACTCCATCAGGAATTGTGCCCTGATACGTTTCGAGGCTGCTCCCAGTGCCTTGCGCGTGCCGATCTCCCTGGTGCGCTCGCGTACCGATACCAGCATGATGTTCATCAGGCCTACTGTCGCTCCTGTAAGGGTGACCAGTCCGATTACGATGGCGGCGATGGTGAGGGTGCGCATCGTGGAGTTCAGCTCCTCGATGACCGCCTCGCTGCGGGTGATGCGGAAGTCAGCGTCGTCGAACGGGGCCAGCCTCCGGACTGCCCTGAATGTCATTTCGGCCTCGGTAGCGGCTGTTTCGGAGCTAACGGACGGTTCCGGGAGGATGCCGATCGTGAAGTCGGGGGTGGATGCGGCGAGATTGGCCAGGGCATTGGTGTAGGGCACCAGGATGTTGTCGTCCATGCTGCCCCCGGCATTGTTCCCCACCGGAGCCGTTACACCTATTACTATATAGCTGCGTCCCGAGATATGCACCGTCTGGCCCACCGGGTCGTCCTGCGCTTCGAAGATGGTGCGGGCCACATTGTCCCCGAGAATGCAGTAGAACCGCCCTCCCTCCACGTCGGCTGACGAGATTCCACGGCCGGAGGAAAGTTCCAGCATGTTGTACTTGAGATAATTGCCGTCAGTGGCGATGACATCGGTAGTGGGGTTGGTACGTCTCTGCCCTGCTTCGGCTCTGGTGCCGGAGAGGACTGTGGTGAATATGGAGACTGTCGCTGGAGTGCTGTAGTAGTCTGTGAACCGCTCGGCCTGGGCTCTGGATATTTCCCGCTGGTTGCGGATACGGTGCATGCCGGCGGGCATGGAGTAGAGCGAGCGGATGTTGATGATGCCGGCGCCCATACGGCTGTAGGCGTTCCTCAGGGTGGCGTCCATTGAGCTTACGGCTGTGAGAATGCCCACCAGGGAGGTGATGCCGAGGGCAATGATGGCTATGGTCAGGGAAGACCGGAGCTTGTTGGACCTGATGGCCCTGAATGCCATGGCGATGTTCTCGGCGGCAAGGGTGAGGCGGCGGTTGCGGCGGGGGGTGGCTGGTATTCTCCTCTTCATGACTTTCACACGTTTTAGAAAATGATGTTGTAAAAATAGGAAATTATCTCCGATTGACATACCTTTGCACGCAATTTCAGTAAAAATTTAAGATAGCTATCGACATGAGACCACGCATCAGGCGGTCGCAGACCCGGGAGGGACAGGACCGCGCAGAGTACAGGACAACAGAACACAGAGACTACAGGGCTTCCGGAGAGAAACCATCTTACAGACCCCGCAGGACCTTCGACCGCAACGGTGAGGGACGCCCCGAAGGCAGATTCTCTGACAGACAGGATTTCCGCGGCGGCAGGCCCGGATACGGCGGACGACGTCAGGACAATGGCGGAAGGTCCGAAAACGCAGGAACCCGTCCGGGATTCCGCGGAGGTGACAGACCGGGATTCCGGGGAGACAAGCCCGGATTCCGCGGAGGGAAACCCGGATTCGGCGGCAGCAGGCCCGGATTCCGCGACAAGGGCGGCAGGTCCTTCGCGGCAGGAGAGCGTACGGACCGTCAGCCAAGGGAGCGCCGAGGCTTCGAGCACCGTCTCCGCTCCGAGCACCCCGGCATGGAGAAGCCCCGTGTGCCCCAGACACCCGCAGTGGTGAAGGAGGACGACGGCATGGTGCGTCTCAACAAGTTTATCGCCAACTCCGGCATCTGCTCCCGCCGCGAGGCTGACGAGTACATTTCCGCCGGTCTGGTGACAATCAACGGTGAGGTCGTCACCGGGATGGGAGTCAAGGTCAATCCTGACCAGGACGATGTCCGCTTCAACGGAGAGCGTCTGCGCGGTGAGAAAAAGGTCTACGTCCTGCTCAACAAGCCAAAGGACTTCGTGACCACTACCAGCGATCCCCATGCGGAGAAGAACGTGATGCAGCTCATCAGCAGGGAATTGTGCCCTGAGCGCATTTTCCCCGTAGGTCGTCTGGATAAATCCACGACCGGAGTACTGCTGCTGACCAACGACGGGGAACTGGCCGAGAAACTCACCCACCCCTCGTATCAGAAAAAGAAAATATATCAGGTGACCCTGGACAAGAACGTGAAGCCTGAGGACATGGACAAGCTTGTAAGTGGCGTGGACCTGGAGGACGGCCCGGCATACGCCGATGAAGTGGCCTACAACGGGGATGACCGCAGCATCGTGGGCATCGAGATCCACTCGGGCCGCAACCGTATTGTCCGCCGCATGTTCGAGGCCCTCGGCTACCGGGTAAGAAAGCTTGACAGAGTGTATTTCGCCGGACTTACCAAGAAAAACCTGCGCCGCGGCCAGTGGAGATTCCTCAGCGAAGAGGAGGTGACCATGCTCAAGCTCAATTTCTATGAGTAATCCAGTTCCTCACCGCGCCGGTTTCGTCAACATCATAGGCAACCCCAACGTGGGCAAGTCCACGCTGATGAACGCCCTCGTCGGGGAGCGCCTTTCGATCATCACATCCAAGGCCCAGACCACCCGCCACCGGATAATGGGCATAGTCAACGGGGAGGACTACCAGATAGTCTACTCCGACACTCCGGGGATCCTCAAGCCGGCCTACAACCTGCAGCGCTCCATGATGGAGTACGTGGATACCGCCATTGGAGATGCCGACATCATCCTGTACGTCACCGATGTGGTCGAGAAGGGAGACAAGAACCGGGAGTACGTCGACCGGCTGTGCAGTGTGGACTGCCCGGTGCTCATCGTTATCAACAAGATAGACCTGAGTGACCAGCAGGCAGTGGCCGCTCTGGCCGCACAGTGGTCCGCCGCAGTTCCCCGCGCCCAGGTATTCGCCGCCTCGGCCCAGGAGCGTTTCGGCCTCGAGCCCATATTCAACAGCATCATCGGCCTGCTGCCGGAGAGCGAGCCCTGGTACGACAAGGATTTCTTCACAGACCGCAACCTCCGTTTCTTCGCCTCCGAGATTATCCGCGAGAAGATCCTGACCAACTACGACAAGGAGATACCGTATTGTACTGAGGTAGTGATAGAGGAGTTCAAGGAAAATGCGGACCGCTACGACATCCGCGCCGTCATCAACGTCATGCGCGAATCCCAGAAGGGCATCATCATCGGCGCCCGGGGAGCATCGTTGAAGCGCGTCGGCACCCAGGCCCGCATCGACATGGAGGACTTCTTCCAAAAGAAAGTCTTCCTGCAGCTCTATGTCAAGGTCAACCCCCACTGGCGGGACGACAAGCGGAAGCTCGCCGCTTTCGGGTATTGATTCTGCAGTTTTTTTGCCTTTTGCGCGTAGCCTTTCCGTGGAGAGGGGTGTTCTGCGTTTGCCTTCCGCATTGACTCCTTCGAAAGGTGTCGGATTTTCGCGCATTTTCCTCACTCCTTTGGAAGGGGTGGAATAGCCGCGGTGCCTCCATAGGTGCTGTGGAACCGTTTTCCGTTTGTCATCCCCTTTCACTTCTTCCAGAAGGTGCCGACAAAAGTGGCGTTTCATCGGCACCTTCCGACATTCGCAGCTGTGCGTCCCCGTCCACAGGTATTTCTGCCGGCCATACCTTCATGTCTCCTTGCATAAGGTCTGCAAAAGAGTTATCATCAGGCATAAAAACCTTGCAGAAAATGATAGGAAAATCCC
>ERZ779737.595-NODE-595-length-33000-cov-3.074609_pt1 | contig 33000 bp, 34 predicted proteins | sample MGYA00511889_ERZ779737 | MGnify/ENA primary metagenome ERZ779737 (study PRJEB29588, sample SAMEA2163575) | human gut metagenome | biome: human gut; feature: human-associated habitat; material: faeces | place: Denmark | collected 2008/2010 ... | reverse complement strand
CCGCAAGCTGGGTCTTGACAAGGACAACTACTCGCTTTCCATCCCGCTCGGCGCGACCATCAATATGGATGGTGCCGCCATCACTATAACTATAATGGCGCTTTCCGTTGCAAATACCATGGGAGTGTCGGTTGACGTTCCGACAGCACTCATGCTCAGTCTTATGGCAACCCTTGGCGCGTGCGGTGCCTCAGGTGTTGCGGGAGGTTCGCTGTTGCTCATTCCTATGGCGTGCTCGCTGTTTGGAATCCCACAGGATATATCCATGCAGGCTGTTGCTGTCGGAATGATCATCGGAGTGGTCCAGGATTCACTTGAGACGGCAATCAACTCATCGGGAGATGTACTCTTTGCCGCTACAGCGGAGTACAGACAGTGGCAAAAGGATGGCAGAGAGTTTAAGATAGGCGCCATCGTGAATCCAGATGAGTAGGATATTCCCATATAAAAAATAATCGGGCATGTTCAGGAAGAAACATACCCGGTTATTTTTGTCTTTATATTCCCCGTATCCCTGATTCCACAATTCCATTTGAATCTTTAGAGATTCCCTCAAGAATATGCGGAATTACCAACATATCCGTTCCGCATTTAGGACATGCCGCAATTCCCAGCAGTTCGCTGGTGCTTTCCAGACGATATTCAGACTGATATTCTATACCATCTTTCTGACACATAAAAATGTGTCCGCATTTGAAACACTGCACTTCCCTGAATGTATTCCCCATAATAAATAATAACCTCCGTTGCAGTTTAGTCGTATTTTTAGTTTAACTCATCGCTATTAACAATGAAAGAAACTACAGGTTTATCTTCATTAAATGCAATATTAAACACAAACAGTATTCATTATTTATAGAAACTTATCCAGCTCCGCATCCACATTCTTCCTCTTCTTGATCTTTGGGTAGTCGATGACTCTTTCAAATATACAATATCCTAAACATGGTTTGCAACAGATGAAGAACTTTTATATAATTGTAGACAGTATGCGGAAGCTGGAAACGAAGATAATATGTGGGAATTGAAAGAAAAACAGAAAAATGAACAACAGTTTTTTCATTGATCTTCCTCGTTTTCTTCTTCCTGCCAGGACAGGTTCAAATCGCAGACGCCGGTCATTTCAGCCCCCAGACAGGCGTTGGTATAACGGCTGATTTTAATAACATCTTTGTTTTTCAAGGCCTTGTTAAATAACCGTTTGTGTTCCAAAGTCATATAAAAAGTGATGCCGCAGGCTTCCAAAGTCTGATCGCCTATGCCTGATTTTTCGATATAGCCGTCGTGGACGTCGAAACTGCGGTAAAAATCCGGATTAAAGATTTTTACGGCATATGTGGCGATGTTCGGGTTTTTGCGGCCTGTGCCGAACGGCAGCCTGTTTTTCAGACAGTCTTCGGGAATAGTCTGATCTCTGACGGTTTTTTTCCCGACGGAAGGACGCGACTGACCGTTCAGGTCGTTCCAGTCGGCCAGTGTTTCTTTTAAATCTGCTTGAATCAGAATTTCTTTCGCTTTATCTTTGTTTTTAGGGACGCCGTGGCCGTAAAAAGCCATTAAAGACCGAACCAGAGAATTGTCGCACAGTTTCAGCCAGTATTTTGTATCTTTGATACTGCGGCGCATGCCGATTCCGAAATATGACATTTCCACCAAAGCGCATCGGGCGGTTTTGCTGGGATTTTTGCGGGCATGAGCGGCTTTGCGCATCCATTTTAAGGATTTTTCATAATCCGCATGCACTCCTTTGCCTTCCATATACAGCTTTCCCAGCCAGTATTGGGCTTCCGTATCGCCCCCCAGCGCACCTTTCTGATAATAACGCAGCGCCTGGTCATAATCGCCCATGCGGTAATAAATGCGGCCTAATTCTTTGTGGCAGAAATAGTTTTTTTCTTTCCCGGCGCATTTTTCATACCATTCAATGCCGGTTTGCGTATTCTGTTTAACGCCGTATCGTCCCGAATAATAACCGAAGCCCAGCAAAGAACATGCCCGCAGGTATTCGGCATTACATAAACGGATCAGTTCGGGCAGGGCGGCTTTGGGATTTTGGCGATACAGCAGGCTTTCCGCCGCCTGAAAATCGGCTTCGTTTTTTTTCTTTTCCGTTTCGGCGGCGCTCGGAACGGCGGGCTTTTTTGCTTTCGGTGCAGCTTCGGCGCCTGTCAGTCCCAGCACGGTAAAGAATAAAATCAAAAAAACGTGTTTCATGCCGATCCCTTCGCGGTTATGTAAAACAGTATATATGAGCCTGCCCGATTGACAAAATATAAAAAAAGATTTCTAATAAATTCCTTAAATTAATAAAGGGATTACAGTCGGTGAAGCCTTTTTTTGTTTTTTTTATGGCCCTTCTGGCATTCGGCTGTTCGGATCAGGAAACGGGATATGAACGTTTCGATAAAATGGTCGGGGCAAAGCGGCATGCCGAATTTGACATCAATCAGTACAGACCGTATATGAAAAAAGGAAAAAGCCGAATTGAAGGAAAGTTCTGCATTGCTTTGGACAACGGCCGGAAAAAGTGTCCGCCGGATCAGCTGGTTTTGTTAAATCCCGTTACCGATTATTCAACGGAATGGTTCGAGCGTTATTGGAAAAACGGCGAATTGCTGGAATCCCCCAATGATGAAGCCGCCCGGCGCAGCAAAATGGTCAGGACGAATAAATACGGACGGTTTGTTTTTTCATCTCTGCCGCCCGGAGAGTATTATGTCGCGGCCGTCGCCTGTCCGTATTCGGCCAGAGATTCAAAAAAAATACAGCCGTTTAATTATCAGCGCTGGGGGGCGAAAGTTACTGTCGATCCTGAGGTAAAATCGGTTAAAGCTGTTTTGGAAAAGGTGCTGGAATATGATCGTTGATAAAATTGAATTTTGTTCTTTATATACAGGACTGAATGAAAAATTCAAAAAGGCTTTCGCCTTTCTGCAGGCGGGCAATTTTCAGGCCGACGGAGAACGCCATGAAATCGACGGGGCTGATATTTATTATATTGTGCAGGAATACGAAGCACGCCCGTTGGAAAAAACGGCATTGGAAGCGCACCGCCTTTACGCGGATATCCAGTATATTTATTCGGGGCGCGAAAAAATCGGCTATGCTCCTTTAAAAGGGCTGAAGGAAACCGTTCCTTATAATCCGGAAAAGGACATTGCGAAGTATGCCGGCGAGTCAGATTTTACGGAATTAACGGCCGGCATGTTCGGAATTTATTTTCCGCATGACGCTCACCGTCCTTGTCTGGCTGTCAAAGAAGGCGAAAAAGTAACAAAAATTCTGGTTAAAATAAAATGCTGACACTTTCTCATCTGGCTGTTGTTTTCGGCAGCCTGTTCGTCGTTTCTGTGTTTTTTCTGACGGCTGTTTTGAAAAAAAACGCCCGGTTGTTCCGGGAAAAGGAAGAGCTGACCAAAGCTTGCGGTCAAACATTGTTTTTGCAAGATCAGCTGGAAGAATTAAAAAAGGAAAATACCCGGTTAAATAACGAAAACATGCGTTTAACCGCGCAGGCGGCGTCGTTGCAGACGCAGATGAACGACGAACGCCGGCATTTAAACGACAGAATTGAAGAGCTGAAAAACGCCAGAGCGGAGCTGTCCATGCAGTTTAAAACGGTTTCCGCGGACGTGCTGAAAGAACAAAGCGTTGATTTTAAGAAAAATCAGCAGGAATCGCTGGGGCAGATTTTAACGCCGTTAAAGGATCAGCTGGACGCTTTTAAAAAACGCATGGAAGAAATCAATCAGATTAACGCGAATGACAAAGGCAAAATGGACGAACAGCTGCGTCATCTTTTGGAAATGAATCAGACTTTGTCCGAAGACGCGCAGAACCTGACGAACGCGCTGAAAGGCAATACAAAACGTCAGGGAGATTGGGGCGAAACGCAGCTGGAGCGTGTTTTTGAAGTCGCCGGATTTGAAAAAGGAATAAACTATACGACGCAAACCAACTTCAAAGACGATGAAGGCAATAACAAACGCCCTGACTTTATTGTCAATCTGCCGGATAACCGCCGTCTGATCGTTGATTGCAAGGTGTCGTTAAACGCTTATATGCGTTATATCAAGGCTGAAACGTCTGATGAAAAGAAAAAATATCTGGCCGAGCATGTGCAGGCTTTGCGTAATCATATTAAGGGATTGTCTTCTAAGAATTATCAAACGATCGTCAAAGAAATGGATCTGGATTACGTGTTTATGTTTATTCCGATCGAACACGCCTATATCGAAGCGTTAAGCGCCGATCCTGAAATTTACGAAGCGGCATATCAAAATAATATCGCGGTGACGACGGCGTCGTCTTTGTTGCCGGTTCTGCGCACGATTGAAAATATGTGGCGGATTGAAAAACAAAATAAAAACGTTCAGAAAATCGCTGAAATCGGCGGGAAACTGCACGATAAGCTGGTCGGGTTTGTCGAAGACATGCAGGCGATCGACAAAGCTTTGCTCAGCGCTAAAAACAGCTATGACAAAGCGTTTAAAAAGCTGTCCGAAGGAAAAGGCAACGCGATCGGCTGGGCTGAAAAATTAAAAATACAGGGTGCCAAAGTCACCAAAGAATTTCCGATTGATTCTGACGAATCCGAGTTGCTGCAGATCGAAGATTAATCTTTTGCTCTTTTTGAAAACGGGCAGCCGCAGTAATCCTGCGCATACATCTGCGTTTCTTTTACCAAATGCTGGCGCAGCGGCTCCAATCCGCCTTTGCGCCAGTTTGTAAAATCGTACGGCATGTTTGTTTCCCGTGAAGCCTGCCGGGCGGCGGCGTTGACCTGATCCATGTCTTTGTATCGGGATATGCCTAAAACGGACGTGACAAGATCAAAGCCGTTTTCTTTGGCATACTGCATCGCCCGTTTCAGGCGCAGGTGAAAACAGACAGAACAGCGTTTGCCCCGTTCCGGTTCGTTTTCCAATCCTTTGACAGCTTCAAACCAATGATCCGGATCGTATTCCAAAGAAATGAAGGGAATATTCCGGGATAAACAAAACCGTTCGTTTTCCTCCCGCCTTTTTTCATATTCCCGAACGGGAGAAATATTCGGATTATAAAACATGACGGCAAAATCAACCTTTTCTTTCGCCAGTTTATCGATCACGGCGCAAGAACACGGAGCGCAGCAGGAAAGCAACAGCAGTTTCGGCATTAATAATATTCTCCGTTCGCAATAAAAGAACAAATCCGTTCGGGTTTGTTGCCGTTTGCGATTTTATATAAGTCTTTAGGGATACTTTGCCATGAATATTCTTCATCGAATGGCTTTTTCGGGTTATTCAGTTTATATTCTTTTGTTGTCAGCAAATAGTTCTGATTGTCGATTTGAACGATTTGCTGGCGTTCTTCATCGGGCGTTTTAATCAAAACGGCGCTTGTTTGTTGTTCCGGCGAATAAACGGCCAGAAGCGAGTATCCATCCGAATAATACAAAATATCTTTTTTGCCGTTATTGTCATAATCGGCAAAGACGCCGGCGTTGTTGAGGAAGTTATACATTTTCTCGGTAACGCATGTAATGTTTTCCGGCGGACATTGTAATTTGAAAAACGCCTGCAGTTGTGCCGCGTTTAATTCCAGAGAAAGCGGTTTTTCCGGATAAACGTTGTATTCTTTGCGTACGATGCGGCGGCATAAAGGCATATTTTCTTTGGTCGCATCAATATGAAAAACGGTCATGTCTTTGTTGAGCATGCAAACGGGCAGAAAAGCATAAACGGCCGGATCAAATTCATAAATCTTTTGTTCTTCTTCCCCGTCAGAAAATGTCAGGAAAATACGTTTTTTATATTCAAAAAATCCAGCCGGGAAAGAATAAGGCGGCAAAAAACGTTCGGACAATCGGTCGTCATTTTGTTCTGTTCCGTTGATGAATATAAAATAATAAGGGTCGTCATCGGTTCCGGCTTCGGTATTAATTTTGAACATATATTCTTTTGAATCCGGAGCAATGTAGGAAATTTTATTCTGAAGTACTTTAAACGGCTTGTCTTCTCTGAAAGACAGGCACAACGCGGATCTGTTGATATCCATCGGCAGGGTTGATAAAACTTCTTTGATTGCTATTTCTGTTTTCACGATATTTTCTGCGTTGTTTACGTTAACGGCGGGCAGCAAATTTTGATATGTTTCATTGTGTCTGCGCAGAACGTCGCCGGCTGTCAGCGTTTGATGCGAAACAGAATTGTCGCTGCGCCAATCTTTTTTGTCCAATGCTTTATTCGCTTTTTCTTTTAAACGGTTCAGTAAAAGGCGATTATAGAAAATTTTCTTATCCCGGATATTGGCGTTTTCCGGCAGCGGCGGAACAGGTAAAAGAGGGACTCTTTTCTGCGCGGCGGGCAGAGTGTTTTTTTCGGCTTCGGATAAAGTCAGATATTTGGACAGATCGTCAGGAATATTTTTCATACAAAGTTTTTTGTCGGGATAACACTGAATGAAACGGGAAAACAAGGTCTTGATTGCTTTAGGAGTCATTTTAGACTGTTCTGCATTTAACAGTTCTTGATTTGCGGCGTTTATATCTGAAACTTTAAACGGCATAGGGAAACCGCGGGTAATCAAAATATTGGCGTTTTTTTGTTTTAAAATTATTTCATTTAATTGAGGGATAAACGGAACAATACTACTCATTCTTTTATAAGTGGAATAAAGAGTCTGTGATTCTGTTACTTCCGGCAAAACATTAATCAGTTCTGCAGCATTTGCTGAAAAACTGATAAAAAAAATAAAACAGAAAAATTTTAGCAAAATAAATTCTCCTTATAAAATAAAGAAAAAACGGCCAGAAAACCCCCTGAGCCGTTTTTCTTGAAAAATAAAAGCTTATTTTTTAACAGCAGCTTTTTTCGTTGTTGCTTTTTTAGCAGCCGGTTTCTTTTCGGCTTTTTCAGCTTTAGCCGTTGTTTTCTTCGCAGCGGCTTTTTTGGCCGGTTTCTTTTCTTCGGTTTCTTCGGCGCAGCAGCATTCTTCTTCGCAGCAACCGCTTTCCTGAGCTTCGGCTTCCAGCCAGCAGTCGATTTCAACCCCTTCCGGGCAGCCGTTGTTCAACCAAACAAAATATGCCGCTTCGCGGACTTGATCTTCTTTAGCCATTTATGTTCTCCCAAAACTTAAAAACAATTATTTTTTTCAGCCTGATTATTTCCTCACGCTATTTTTTACTTTTAGCTGATTTTTTTCCAAAACTCAACGTTTTTTCAACAATCAAAAAAACGATGCCCGTTCCATGAATTTCTAAGATTCCTTCCAAGGAGCCAAAACAGTAAACTTTGTCGCCGTTTGTTCAAAAACGGGCATCAGTTCGCGCAGAATGTTTGCACGTTCCCGCGTTCTTTCCGGCGGAAAATAGCGTTCGCGTTTTTCCAAACGCGGTAAAACCAGTTCCGGATCGGCATTGATGTAACGGATATCCACCGTATATCCCGCCTGTTTGATTTTTTCGTACAGTTCAATGTGGTGCGCCGTGGCGTTGGAATGTTCGAATAAAATCGGCAGTCGATGTTTGACAGCCTGTTTTAATAACTGATATCCCACAAATCGAGCCGGCAGTTCCCAGCGTTCAAACGATTTTTTCCGGTCTTTTAAATGTTCGGACAAATAGGAAGGCAGATCCTCCATGATGGCATCAAAAGAAATGTACAACATACCGGCATTGGCGGCCTTGAACGCCCGACAGATGTATGTTTTTCCGGAAGCCGGCAGACCGCAGACATTGATCAGATACGGGTTGGCGACAGCGGTGACGCCGCTTAACGCATGTCTGACGGCGGCGCGGATTTCGCGTTTAATGGACAGCAGATCAACGTCGGGCGGGAAAATGCTGCCTAACGTCGTGTATGGAGCTAAAATTTTATTGATGACTGATTGCATGATATGATCTGACGATGAAAACAACCGATAAAATATTATCACAACGGATTGTAAAATCAATTAAAAATGATTGCGCGTCAAGTACTTAAAAATGTAGAAAAAAGTTGCTGATTTGTATATACTGTCTAAAAATTTTAATGGGAGAACGGTTCTATGGGACGAGAAAGAAAGATTAAACCAAAGAAAACGCCTGTAATCAGCGGTTCGGACGTGTCTGACGTCAGCAAGCGCGGCTGGGTGATCAAAGAAAAAAAACATCATTTAATGGATTTTGCGGCCAGTTCTCCGATCACGATTGAACATGTCAGCCCGCAGATCAGCGCGGGCCGGTACGCCGTTAAACGCGAAGTCGGCGATACGATGGAGGTTTGGGCCAACATTTTTAAAGACGGCCACGATCTGCTAAAGGCCGTTATTCTGTGCCGCCGGGCGGATTCGGACGAATGGTGGGAAGCGCCGATGTGGGAAATCAATCACGGTTTAGCCCTGTGGGGCGGGGATTTATGGTTCGGCGATAATACGCGCTATATTTATACGATTGAAGCCTGGGTCGACGAATTCGGCACATGGCGCGACGGAACGATGAAAAAGCGCGAAGCGGGGCAGGGGGTTGCCCTGGAACTGGTTGAAGGAGCCGACATTATCCGCAAGACGCTGGAGCGTCTGAAAAAAACAACGGAAGTCCGCGACTTTGAAGCGCGTGAACATGACATTGCTTTTTTAACCGATATTCTGGCCCGTTTTGACGCCTGCAACGACGAATATGAATGCGCCAACATGCTGATGAGCGAAGAAGTTCTGGAGGCAATGGACCGCTGGCCCGATCGTGAAAAGGCAACGCGTTACGACCGCGAACTGGAAGTCTTTGTTGACCGTCCCCGGGCGCGGTTCGGGGCATGGTATGAAATGGACGTGCGTTCTCAGGGAACGGAACCGGGAGTCCACGGCACGTTTAAAGACGGAGAAGCTCGTCTGCCCGAAATCAGAGAAATGGGATTTGACGTCGTATATCTGCTGCCGATACACCCGATCGGTCATACGCACCGCAAAGGCAAAAATAATTCGCTGGTTTGCGAACCGGGCGACGTCGGGTCGCCGTATGCGATCGGTTCCGAAGAAGGCGGGCACAAAGCCATTCACCCGCAGTTGGGAACAATGGACGATTTCCGTTCTTTTGTCCGCCGCGCGCGGGAATTGGATATGGAAGTCGCTTTGGACTTCGCCATACAGTGTTCTCCGGATCACCCGTGGATCAAAGAACACCCCGAATGGTTTACTTTCCGTCCGGACGGTACGATCAAGTACGCGGAAAATCCGCCGAAAAAATATCAGGATATCGTCAACGTCGATTTTTACGGCCCGCAAAGTGATTCTTTGTGGGTAGAGTTGCGCGACACGTTTTTGTTTTGGGCTGCCGAAGGAATCAGAATATTCCGCATTGACAATCCGCATACAAAATCCGTCCCGTTCTGGGAATGGGTGATCCGCGAAGTGCAGAACATATATCCGGACACGATCTTTCTGGCCGAAGCGTTTACGCGTCCGCCGATGATGCAGATGCTGGCCAAAATCGGATTTTCCCAGTCGTATACGTATTTTACCTGGCGCGAAAACCGTCATGACCTGGAAGAATACTTTAATGAACTGACGCAATCGGAAATGAAAGAATATTTCCGTCCGAACCTGTTTCCGACAACGCCGGACATTATGCCGTTTTACCTGCATGACGCGCCGCGTTCGGCTTTTATTATCCGGTTCATTCTTGCGGCGACGCTGTCTCCGTCCTACGGTATGCTGAACGGATACGAACTGTGTGAAAACGACGGGATTTACGGCAAGGAAGAATTTAATAATTCCGAAAAATACGAAATCAGAACGCGCGACTGGAACGCCGAAGGAAACATTAAGGATCTGATCGCGCAGATCAACTGGATCCGCGGCGAAAACTATGCGCTGCAGCTGTATGAAAATCTGCGTTTTTACGGTTCCGAAAATGACAATATCATGTTTTACGGCAAAATGACCGACGACCGTAGCAATATGATTTTTGTCGCCGTCAGTTTGGATCCTTATCACGGTCAGGCCGGCAGAGTATGGTTCCCGACCGATGAAATGGGAATTGCGCCGGGCGGCAGATTCTGGGTCGAGGAATTGTTAAGCGGCCGTCAGTTTGAAGCGCGCGGTTCCGAATTCTGGGTCAATCTGTATCCTGCCGGAAATCAGGCGGAAATTTACCGTATTACGCCGATTGACAAATCGTGGTGGTAAGATAAAACTTTTTAAAAGTGACGACTGAAAAAAACAGTTGTCACTTTTGGTTTAATTGGGTCATACTCTTTTTAACAATTAACAAATCGGGTTGTTTTTCATGCTTTCCAGTTTAAAAGATCAGGATTTCTTATTGATTGATAAAGAAAATCTGAATGAAATTTTCAAGGATTTGGTTTTTCAGGATTCTTTTTGCCGGAAATTGGAGACTTTCCTGCCTTCCAAACGCTGGTACAGCGCAAAGGACGACACGATCGCCGCCGTTTCTTTTCAGGCATTGATCCCTTTAAAAGACGTCTTTCTGGCGGTAATTCTGGTCGCCTTGAAGGGCGGAGAAAAGCCGACGTTTCTAATTCCTCTGCGCCTGGCGTTTGACGAAAAAGCCGACGCCGTTCCCGAAAACGCCGTCGTAACGGGAGTCGTGACGGCCGAAGAGAAAAAGGGCGTTATATACGACGCGGCCGGCGATGACGACTTCGCCGCATGCCTGCTGCCTTTTTTGGCGGAAGATATGTCTGTTCAATGGTTTTGTCGGGCGTGTCGACGGCCGCGGGAAAAACTTTGATCCGCGAAGTGGACGGCCTGCCGCAGAAAATGCTGGGGCTTGAACAAAGCAACACGTCGTTGATTATCGGCAAAAAAATTATGCTGAAAATGTACCGGCGCACGGCGTTCGGTTCCCACCCGGAAGTGGTGACGACAAGCTTTCTGACGGAAGAAGCCAAATTTAAAAACACGCCGGCTTATCTGGGCATGCTGGAATTAAAATACGCTGACGGCCGTACGATGGCGCTGGGAATTTTGCAGTCTTTTGTGCCGAATGTCGGCGACGGCTGGTCATATACGATGGATTATTTGAAGTCCTGTTTCGCGGAAGCTCTGGCGGAAGGAAAAATGCCGGATCACGCTTCTTACTTAAGTGAAGCGCGGCTGCTGGGGCAGAGAACGGCCGAAATGCACAGGGCTTTTGCAAAGGGAACAGATGATATCTTTAAACCGACGCCCGTAACGGCGGACGATCTGGCGGCCTGGCGGGATCAGACGACGGCTCAGGCGGATAAAACGCTGGCCGTTGCCAAAGCCAATGTTGAAAATCTGACCGGCGACGTAAAAGAACGTGTTGAAAATCTGATTAACGGCCGCGAACGGATTGTTGCGCGTATTAATGAACTGCTGCCCGTTGTCGCAGACGGAAACAAAACGCGTTTCCACGGCGATTATCATTTGGGGCAGGTCGTTATTGACGATACCGGCGATTTTTATATTCTTGATTTTGAAGGTGAACCTTTGCGCCCGATTTCTGAGCGACAGGTAAAACAGTCCGTGTTAAAAGACGTCGCCGGCATGGTGCGTTCTTTTGACTATGCCGCGTTTGGCGCGGTGTTGATGTACGTGCTGCCCGAAAACCGAGAAAAAGCTTTAAAGCTGGCGGCCGAATGGCAGCGTCAGGCGACGCGGGCTTTTCTGGACGGTTACTTTGATCACATGGCCGACTGTGATTCTTTGCCGGCGGACAGAGAAGTAACCTTGAAACTGCTGGATCTGTTCGTTTTGGAAAAAGCGTTGTACGAAGTCATTTATGAAGTCGCCAATCGTCCCGACTGGCTGGCAATTCCGATGAACGGCTTGTCCCGTTTGATAGACCTGAATGGAGAATAAAATATGAAAAACTATTTAGACGAAAGTATCGTAGAAGCTCTGGTAACCTCCGGCTACGGGGATCCGTTCTCTGTTTTGGGCCTGCACCGCGAAGGAAAGGACGGCGATCTGGTGCTGCGTACGTTCCAGCCGCAGGCACAGAATGTTTATGTTCTGGAATATGAAACGGGCAAAGTCATGGCGCAGATGGAACGCGTGCACAGTTCGGGACTGTTCCAGTTTGAATTTCCTGCGGATTGGGATTATTTTAAATACCGTCTGCGTATAGATTTGTGGGTCGGTTCTTCCTATGATACCGAAGACCCGTACCGTTTCCCGCCGGTTTTGGGCGATATGGATCTTTATTTCCTGTCCGAAGGATCGCATTTGGACGAATATGACCGTCTGGGCGCTCACCCGATTAAGCACGACGGCGTGGACGGCGTGTCTTTTGCCGTTTGGGCGCCGAATGCCAGACGCGTTTCCGTCGTCGGCACGTTTAACGAATGGGACGGCCGGCGTCATATGATGCGTCCGCGCGGTTCGACCGGCGTTTGGGAAATTTTTATTCCGCATATTTCCGCGGGCGTTTTATACAAGTACGAATTAATCGGACCGGACGGCAACATTCTGCCTTTAAAAGCTGATCCGGTTGCTTTTTATGCCGAAAAACGCCCGTCAACGGCTTCTGTCGTGTATGATCTGGAAAAATATGAATGGCAGGCAAAAGGTTGGGAAAAGAAGCGTGAAAATGTCAACGCGTTAGATGCGCCGATTTCGATTTATGAGGTGCATCTGGGATCCTGGAAACGTCATTTTGACGACAACAGCTATCTGACATATCAGGAAATGGCGCAGGATTTGGTGAATTATGTCAAAGATATGGGCTATACGCATGTTGAATTGCTGCCTGTCAACGAACACCCGTTTGACGGATCTTGGGGCTATCAGGCGACAGGGCTGTATGCGCCGACCAGCCGTTTTGGCAAGCCCGACGATTTCCGGGCGTTGATTGACGCTTTCCACAAAGCCGGTATCGCCGTGATTATGGACTGGGTGCCGGGGCATTTCCCCAAGGATTCTTTCGGTTTGGCGAATTTCGACGGAACGGCTTTGTATGAACACGCCGATCCGCGCCGCGGCGAACATAAGGACTGGGGAACCAAGATTTATAACTACGGCCGTCGAGAAGTGAACAATTTCTTGACGTCAAACGCGATGTTCTGGAATAAAAAATACCAGATTGACGGTTTGCGCGTCGATGCGGTCGCTTCGATGCTGTATCTGGACTACAGCCGTAAAGCCGGCGAATGGATTCCGAATGAATTCGGCGGTCATGAAGATTTGGAAGCCGTCGCTTTTCTGAAGCGCACGAATGAATTGATGTATGAAAATTGTCCGGGTACGGCGACTTTTGCCGAAGAATCAACCGCCTGGCCGATGGTGTCGCGTCCGACGTATATGGGCGGTTTGGGCTTTGGTTACAAATGGAATATGGGCTGGATGCATGACACGCTGGAATATATGGCCAAAGATCCGATTTACAGACGTTATCACCATAATAAAATGACGTTCGGCATGCTGTATGCTTATAACGAAAACTTTGTTCTGCCGCTGAGCCATGACGAAGTTGTCCACGGCAAGTGTTCTTTGTTGAATAAAATGTCAGGCGACCGTTGGCAGAAATTTGCGAACCTGCGCGCTTATTACGGCTTTATGTACGGTTTTCCGGGCAAAAAGCTGTTATTTATGGGCGGTGAATTTGCGCAGGATCGCGAATGGGACTTCAACGGTTCTTTAAGCTGGCATCTGCTGAACGATCCGATGCACCGCGGTATTCAGAATTCGGTGCGCGATTTGAATCGTATCTATCGTGAAACGCCGGCTTTGTATGAACAGGATTATGATCCGGCCGGGTTTGAATGGATTGACGCCGATAATGCGGACGAAAGCGTCTTTTCGTTTATCCGCAAGGCCAAAGAAAACGATGAAATGGTTGTCGTCGTATCCAATTTTACTCCGGTACCGCGTGAAAATTACAAAATCGGCGTGCCGAAAGGCGGACGCTATGTTGAAATTTTCAATTCCGATGCCGAAATTTACGGAGGAAGCGGTATGGGCAATATGGGCGGCGTTGAAGCCAAAGAAGAAGGTTGGAACGGCCGGCCGTATTCTTTGTCGATTACTGTTCCGCCTTTGTCTACGGTTCTTTTTGTACCGCAGCGCTGATTTGATTTTGGAGTAAACGAAACAAATGCCTACCGGAATACGTGTTCTTCCGGGCCGTCCCTATCCGTTAGGGGCGACCTGGGACGGCAGAGGCGTTAATTTCGCCTTGTTTTCAGCAAATGCCGAAAAAGTTTTGCTGTGCCTTTTTGATGAAACGGGAACGCGCGAAATACAGCGTATCGCCATGCCGGAAAGAACGGACGAAGTCTGGCACGTGTATCTGCCCGACGTACAGCCCGGACAGCTGTACGGTTATCGCGTTTTCGGGCCGTATGATCCCGAACGCGGACATCGGTTTAATCATAATAAACTGCTGTTGGATCCGTATGCCAAATCAATTACGGGACCGCTGGTTTTTAATGAAACGATGCAGGGGTACCGTTCCGGCAGCCCTAAGGCGGATATGTCTTTTGACCGCCGTGACAGCGCGCCGTTTGTGCCAAAATGTCGGGTTATTGACGATACGTTTTCCTGGAACGGAGATAAAGCGCCGCAGACGCCGTGGTCGGAAACCATTATTTATGAATCGCATTTAAAAGGCTTTACGTTCCGCAATCCGGAAATTGACGAACAGATCCGCGGGACTTTTGCGGGCATGGGGGCGCCGCAGGCTGTTGATTATCTGAAAAATCTGGGAATAACGGCTGTTGAACTGTTGCCGATACAGGCGTTTTTTACCGGAAATTACCTGTTAAAAGCAGGACTGCATAATTATTGGGGATATGATCCGGTCAGTTATTTTGCTCCGCCCCCGCCGTACATGACGGGGCAAAACCTTGATGAAATAAAAAATATGATCCGCGTGTTTCATGATGCCGGGATAGAAGTCTTTATGGACGTTGTTTATAATCATACGGGGGAAGGAAACCAAATGGGTGTTACCTTATCTTTCCGCGGTATAGACAACGCTGTTTATTACCGTCTGCGCCGCGATAATCCGCGTTATTACGAAGATACGACCGGCTGCGGCGCGTCCTTTAACGTGGAACACCCGCGCGTAATTCAACTGGTTATGGATTCTTTGCGTTACTGGGTCGAACAAATGCATGTTGACGGCTTTCGCTTTGATCTGGCGCCGACTTTGGCCCGGACGGGAACGGGATTTACAAATACGGCCGGTTTCTTAACGGCCGTTCAGCAGGATCCCGTGCTGCAGCGGGTAAAAATGATCGCGGAACCGTGGGACATCGGACTCGGCGGTTATCAGGTCGGCGCTTTTCCGCCCGGCTGGTCTGAATGGAATGACCGTTTCCGTGATACGATCCGCTTGTTTTGGAAAGGGGACAAAGGACAGATCGGCAATATGGCTTCGCGTCTGACGGGATCCAGCGAAACTTTTGGTTATCGCGGCCGTCACCCGTGGACCAGCGTCAATTTCGTAACGGCTCATGACGGTTTTACATTGAATGATCTGGTCAGTTATAATGAAAAGCATAATGAAGCCAATGCCGAAAATAACAAAGACGGGACAAACGACAACAGATCATGGAACAGCGGCGTTGAAGGCGAAACGGGCAATCCAGTTATTTTGAATTTGCGTTATAAAAGAATGCGCGCAATGGCGGCAACGTTGCTGTTGTCTTTGGGGGTGCCGATGATTTCGGCCGGTGATGAATTTTGCCGGACGCAAGAGGGAAACAATAACGCGTATTGTCAGGACACCCCGATCAGCTGGCTGAACTGGGATCAGATCAGCGAAGAAGACGCCGAGTTCAGAGAATTTATGCGTTATCTGATCAAACTGCGCAAAGAGCACCGTGTTTTCAGGCGTAAGCGTTATTATACGGGTAAAAAAATAGGCGATTCTTCGCTGAAAGATATTACCTGGATTACGCCGGAAGGCTTGGAAATGTCGTCCGCCGATTGGAATAAGCCGTATGCGCAAAGCTTGTCCGCCCTTATTTCCGGAGCGTTAAGTGTTGCTTTCTGTAATGAAGACGGCCGTTTTTATCCGGACAACCATTTCTTTATTATTTTGAACGCGTTTCATGACGGCATTGAATGGCTGCTGCCGGAAATGGATAAGGACACGGTTTGGAATTTGATTTTGGACACGTCGCGCGACAAACCCGTTGTGGAAAATGAAACATACAAGCCCGGAGATTCATTTAATGTGCCGGCATGGTCCGTTTTGCTGTTTGAAGCGCCGCTGACGGACGAAGAAAAAGCCGTCCTGCATTCCCGTGAAGGAATGACCGGTATTTTAGGCCGTGTTTATCAGAACGTCCAAAGTAGCCGTCTGGTCGCGACAATAAAGGATCTGGACAATCTGGACTTTATGACATATGGTCCCATGGGGCCTGTGGCAACATTGGCAGATATGGAAAAAGAAGAAGAAAAAGACGGCTTCACCCGTCTGGTATAGGAACGACATACAGTGGTTTTGGAATATTCGCAAACAGTTGACGCGTTGGCCGAAAAGGCCGGTATTCTGCCGGAATTTGAAGCGGACGGCGGGATTTACACAACATCTTTTGAAACAAAAAAGGCTTTGTTGAACGCTTTGAAATTCCCGGTTAAAACGGCGAAAGAAGCGCAGGAATCTTTGCTGGCTGTTTTGGAAAAACCGTATAAAACTGCTCTGCCGCCCGTTGCCGTCATTTCCGTAGAAAAGAAAATTGCCGAAATTACCGTTACTTTTGTTTCAGGTCATGAATCGGATCCGTTGTCGTTTGAAATTATTCAGGAAAACGGAGAAGTTGTTTCGGGGCAGAAAATTTCGGCAGATCTGCCTATAACCGATTCTTTGGTGATTGAAGAAACCGAATACGAACACCGGCGCCTGACGATTGATCTGCCGGCACAGACGGGATACCATACGCTGCGGGTATCTGGCGCGGCTTTGCCGGATCAGGGCAGGGAAATGGCGTTAATTGTTGTTCCCGAAAAATGCTATATGCCTGAAACAATGCAGCAGGGAGCCAGACCATGGGGATTCCCGATACAGTTGTATGCGTTACGTTCAAAACGAAACTGGGGAATAGGCGATTTTTCCGATTTAAAAGAAATGATCGGCGTCGCAAAATCTTTTGGGGCGGATATTGTCGGGATTAACCCGATTAATGTCGCTTTTATGGCAAAGCCGGAAACGGCCAGTCCGTATTATTCGTCATGCCGGCTGTTTTTAAATCCGCTGTATATTGACGTCGGCGCCGTTCCCGAAGCCGAAAAATGCGCCGCGCTGCAAAAATACATACAGTCTAAACCGTTCGTCAGCGCGTTGAAAAAAGTCAGGACGGAACGTCTGGTTAACTATAAGGCCGTGGCAAAATTAAAGAAAAAAGCTTTTGAGTTGCTGTTTGAAGACTTTAAAAATGCAACCGATGACCGCCGGGCCGCTTTTGAATCGTTTTGCAAAAAAGGCGGGCGCGATCTGCAAACTGCGGCATTGTATCAGGTTTTAGCCGATTATTTTGTCGGTAAAAAGAAAAGTTTCGGTTTTAAATCCTGGGGAAAGCAATATGCTTCTCCCGATACGCCGGCCAGCTTGAAATTTGCCGAAGAACAGGCTGAAAAAATTACTTATTACAAATATCTGTTCTGGCTGGCGGACGAACAGTTTCAGGCGGCGTCCGCCGAAAGTGACAATCAGGGATTGGCGGTCGGGCTGTATCAGGATTTGGCGGTCGGGGTCGCCGGCGAAAGCGCGGAAACATGGGGGAATCAGGAATTATTCGCTACGGGGCTGAGCATCGGATCGCCGCCTGATATGTTTAATGCCAACGGGCAGGAATGGGGAGTGGCGCCGATGCGCCCCGATGTCATGCGTGACGAGGCGTATGTTTCTTACCGCAAGGTATTGACGGCAAACATGAAGCGTGCCGGCGCCGTCCGGATTGATCATGTTATGGGGCTGGCGCGCCTGTTCTGTATTCCGAAGGGGGAAAAAGGCGCTTATCTGCGTTATAACGTCAATGACCTGATCGGAATTGTCGCTTTGGAAAGCCATCGCAATAAATGTTTGGTTGTCGGTGAGGATTTAGGCGTTGTTCCCAGTTACTTCCGTGAAATTCTGGAAAAAGCCGGTATTTTGTCTTTCCGTGTTTTCAGGTACGAACAAACAAACGAAGGACAGTATAAGCCGTTAAGCGTTTATCCGAAAACGGCGCTGATCGCGGCAGGAACGCATGATATGCCGACTTTAACCGGATTTTGGTCGAGCGCTGATATCGAAACGGCCAAAGAAATCGGGTTGATGGGGGGCGACGGGCGGTATGAACAGGCGCAGGCGTTGCGCATGAAAGACCGTTATGCCATGGTGGAAACTTTGGCGGCGCGCGGGTTGTGGTTTATTTCACCCGCGGCGTTCGATGAAGAAATCAGTGGGCAGAAAGTGCCGCCGCGGCTGACGGAAGTCCTGTATTCTTATCTGGCGTCCGCGCCGTGCTGCCTGCTGCTGGTTCAGCTGGAAGATATTTTGGGACAGAAAGAACAAATGAATGTTCCCGGCACCAATCGGGAATACCCGAATTGGCGATGCAAGTTGCCAAAAATGACTGAGAACTTATATAATGATGAGAATATGAAACGAATTTGCGGCGTTATCGCGAAAATCAGGCAAAGTTGACTTTTTACGGCGGAGGAAAAAGATGTTTTTTATTTTATCTTTTATTTTTATACTTGCCGCCGTTACCGTTACTTTGAAAATCCTGATCGGTTATAATCCGGAAATTTCGTTAAAAAACAAACTGATAATTTCTTTCATCGTTATCTTTGCCTGGTGCTGTCCGGTGTTTTCGCGTTTTTTACGCCGGCTGCATGTGCTGTCAACGGAAGCAAATCTGATTGTTTCCCAATCGCTGTATGTTGTTTTTATAACGGCTTTTTTTCTGTTATGTTTGCTGATGATACGGGATATGATCTGGATTCCCGGTTATAAAATTGCTTTGAAATGTAAAAAGGCTTCTGCTGCATTTGATCCGATGAAGCCTTCCGTCATTAAAAAAGCAAATATAATTACTGCCGCGGCGACGCTGTTGCTGTCAGGTTACGCCATGTATGAAGGAATAAAGTTTCCGCAGATCAAAGAAACGGTTATTCCTACGGAAAAAGTCGCCTCCGCTTTTAAAATCGTTGCTTTGACGGATATGCATATTACGCCTGTTACGCCGGTTTCGCGCATTAACAGGATTGTCCGCACGGTTAATGAATTAAAGCCTGATATTATCGTTCTGGCAGGCGATGTCATTGATGCAAAGCCGTATCTGCTGAAAAACGAAATGCGGGCTCTGGCAAATTTGAAAGCCAAATACGGCGTATTTGTCACATTGGGAAATCATGAATTTTATCACGGCAGTTTCGAGTGGGAAAAAAAGTTCAGAGAAATGGGCTTTTCTTATCTGGCCAATAACGGATTGATATTAAAGGGAACAAATGTTTATTTGTCCGGTCTGCCGGATCCGCAGCTGTTGAAAATCAATGACGCGGCAATGGCCGGTATCAGGAATACTTTAAGAAAAGCGCCGCCGTCCGCTTTTAAAGTGTTTGTATCACATTCTCCGCGTTTTATTAAACGGTTGGACAGCAGCCTGACAGATCTGCAGATTTCCGGACATACGCACGGCGGCCAAATCTTTCCGTTTCATTTTGTTGTTAAACGGTTTAACGATTTTGTCGCCGGCTTGTATGACGTTAACGGCATGAAATTATATATTTCTCGCGGCGTCAGCGGTTGGGGCCCGCCGATGCGTCTGTTCGCTCCATCGGAAATTTCCGTTATTGATTTAATTCCTGAAAAGAAAAATTAATTTTCTTCCGCTTTTTCAACGGAAGAAGAAGAGGGCGTAAAGCTGGTTTTGAAAATGTTTTCCAAAATGCCTTCTCTTTCTTCGTCTTTGGCTTTTCCTTCCGTCTCCAGCGCCGCCAGCGTTTCCAGCATGGATACCTTTTCCTGCGCCTGCGCCGCCGCTTTTTCATAACGGGTTCGGGTCTGAATCAGCATAAACATCAAACCGCATGCGATTAAAATCGGCAGTCCCAGTGTCACAATCGTCATGAATGTCGAAATGTTCGTCAGCTTGAACGAAATGCCGGCAACAATCGCCAACACGGCCGTCACCGAGAACAAACCGGAAATAACGTACCACCCGGTCATCTGATTAGCTTTGGTCTGATTCTGGTTTAATTGATCGTTCCAGTAATCCAGCGCCGTTCCGTAACGGATACGGCTGGCGACGCTTTGACGCAAAGAAGCCAGCTGGCGTTCATGATCGTTCTGAATCAAGTTCAGCTGATCCCACATTGCGTTAACCGCGCTGTCGGAAGTCTGTTTGATTTCCGCGACCAGTTGAGATACGTATTCGGCAACGTCGTTTCTGTAAATCTGCAGCTGTCTGCGGGCTTCTTCTATTCCCTGCTGCAGGGCGAAGTGTTCGTTTTCAATCGGCTTGATTTGTTTTTCCGCCAGTTCGACACGGCGGATAATGCCGTTGATTTTCCGCAGGGTTTCCGATACTTTCCCGTCCAGCATTTCCGGCTGGACATTCGTTCTGAATTGCAGGGTAAACGCATAACCGAACGTGAAGCTTTCAGCGTCGGCCGATGTGCCGAATCCCGCCGCGTCTGCCAGAGAAGCCGCCCCCGTCGCGCCGGCCAGCAATCCCATCAGCATCGGTTCGTAACGATACATGATTGTCGCCATCTGTCCCAGCGTGCCCTGAGAATGAATGCATTTGAATCCCAGATAAGCATTTAAATCTTTGCGGATAATCGTAAAGCCTTCGGCCGTGCTCATTTCCGTATTTAAGACGGCCTGCGCCGCTTCCAGAATCGACCGCGGCGTCTGCAGCTGAAAATCTATGATTTTCTGGATAAACGGCTTGTCCGATGTTTCCGTACCGATAATGTCATGCCAGGCTTGCAGTTCGTTGACGGCAAACACACCGGCTTCGTAAAAAGAACGCAGCTCGACAATGCCTCCGTTATCGTCCAGTTCGATATGAATGGGAACACCGAACGGAATGTCCCTTTCTTTATCAAAAGGAAACTCTGCGGGAAAAGCGCCGGAAATTGTTTCGTCTTGTGTATTCATGGTTCAAACTATGTCGTATATTGTTTTAAAAATCAATATTTAATCCTGGTTATCCGGGAAAGGATAGGTCATATATGCCAATCGCACGGTTTCGCGCTTGTGCCTGATTTGTGCGCCCAGCATAACGGCGCAAAACAAAAAGAACCAAAAACCGATGAAGCTGTAGAAAACAAAAGGAAAGTCCCCCATATAAGAGTCGAAAACGGAAAAAAGGACGGTTAAAACAGCGCATAAAATTGCCGTTGATCCGTAAAACAGAAAGGGTCTTTCCAAGCGCAGCAATCGCCAGATCATAAACAAAACTTTAAAACCGTCCTTTATGGTTGACAGTTTTCTGAAAGATCCTTCGGGTCTGGCAAAATATCTGGTTTCGGCTTCGGCAAAGGGCAGACGGTTCATCGCCGTGAATACATTTAATTCCGTTTCGATTTCAAAACCGTTTGACCGGGCGGTAAAGGTTTTGACAAACCTTTTTGAAAAAACGCGCAGGCCGGACAACATATCCGTTTGTTTTATGCCGAATAAAGTCCGCACCAGACCTGTCAAAAACATGTTTCCGAACCTGTGAAACAGCGGATAAGCCTCTTTTTCCTGTTCTTTGCGTGTACCAACGACCATATCTTTTTGTTCATTGATTAAAATGTCGATCAAACGCGGCGCTGCGGCCAGATCGTATGTCATGTCTCCGTCCGTAATAACGTAAATATCAGCGTCAATGTCTGCGAACATACGGCGTATAACGCAGCCTTTTCCCTGCTGGGACACGCGGCGGACGATTGCGCCGGCCTGTGCCGCGATTTTTGCTGTGTCGTCCGTCGAATTGTTGTCATAAACATAAACTTTCGCATCGGGCAAAGTCTTTTTAGCCAATTCAACAACAGGTTTTACGGTTTTTTCTTCATTATAGCAGGGGATCAATACGGCAGTTTTTAAAGTCATAAAATTTCTCCTAAATTATCAGACTATCAGTATACGGGATCACAGAACGGAAAGAAACGATTTTTCTTTGTTCGTATTTTTTATTCCGGAAGCCGTGCCAAGAAACGGATTCCGATTAGGTAAAATAATACCAACCATGTATCATATTGATTTTGTTTGTTTTTATTTGTATAAAAAATGTTGACATATTCCGCGGGCCGTTATACTTTAACTGCAGTTTTTTAACTGTAATTGTAAGGAATAAAACTAAATGCAGACCTTATCTGTTAAGCCGTCTGAAGTCCAAAAGAAATGGTATCTGATTGATGCCGAAGATTTGGTCTTGGGACGTTTGGCCAGCATTGTCGCCAAAATTTTGCGCGGCAAGCATAAAACCTGTTTTACACCGCATGTCGACTGCGGTGATTATGTGATCATCATCAACGCTGAAAAGGTACATCTGACCGGTAAAAAACTGGAAGACAAAGTGTATTACCGCCATACCGGCCACCCGGGCGGAATCAAAGGCGTGACCGCCGGCAAAGTTATTTCCGGCGAACACCCCGAACGCGTTATTATTAAGGCTGTCGAACGCATGATTACGCGTAATCCGTTGGGTCGCAAGCAGATGACAAACCTGCGTGTTTATGCCGGCCCCGAACACCCGCACGCCGCTCAGAATCCGGAAGTTCTGGACGTTGCCGCTTTGAACCCGAAAAACAAGAGGAATTAATCCATGGCTGGTTTGGAAGATTTGAAAAAAGAAATGGAAACAGCTGCCGTTGTTGTTGAACCGGCTGCCGTTCGTGAACCGAAAAAGGATAAATTCGGCCGCGCCTATGCGACGGGTCGTCGTAAAGACGCCAGCGCTCGCGTTTGGATTAAGCTGGGATCGGGTAAAATGACGATCAACGGCGTTGACGTTGAAAAATATTTTACGCGCCCGGTTCTGCGCATGATTATCAACCAGCCGTTTGAAGTTACCAACCGCGTTGGTCAGTTTGACGTTGTCGTTACGGTGACCGGCGGCGGTTTGTCCGGTCAGGCCGGGGCTGTTCGTCACGGATTAAGCCGTTGTTTAGACAATTTTGAACCGGAATTGCATACGGCTTTGAAACGCGCCGGTTTCCTGACCCGCGATCCGCGCGTTGTTGAACGTAAGAAATATGGTAAAGCTAAGGCTCGCCGCAGCTACCAGTTCTCAAAACGTTAAAATTTATATCGACAAATTTCAAAAGAGGAAGTTTACACTTCCTCTTTTTTTATGAATAAAGAAGTGTTTATTCCGGTTCTTCGGCGATTGCTTTTCTGCGTTCTTTTCTTTTTTCGCTTTGTTTCCTTTTCAAACTTTCTGACCTTCCAGCCATTCTTCCTCTTCGGCATCAGTGTGTTCGTAATAAAAAATAAGACTGCGTTCGTTTATTGTTTTTGCGCCAATAACAAGTTGCGGAATCTCCCAAATCGGAGAGATTGGCCATAACAGCAAATTAACAACGCCGTAAATGGTCTGAGTCCCGTCGGCTCCGTTTCCCATTCCTAATAAAAATTACCGAATCCGGGCAGAATATTTGAAAATGCCGGCTAATAAAGGCCTGGTTGTTTTTTCCCATTCTTCCGTCGGTTTGTCCACTGAAATTCCGTCTGATTTTAAATCCCGTAAACCAGCCGTTCATGTCCTGTCAAAATTGTACAAGCTGCGGTAAAACAAAATAAAATAATAAAACTTTTTTCATTTCTGAAGATCCTTTATTGTTAAGAGTCAAAACAAAACCCACTTTTTCAGTTGGGCGGATTTTCAGAAAGAATAAAAACGGCGAAAAGTTTTTATATCTTAAGATTGGACTTATCTAATTGTTTTTATTTGTTTAATTCCTCTTTTCCCCATATCTGTTCAATCCTTAAAAAATCCTGCGGGTAACATCGGGGTAACAGTTTTTCCGATGCTTCTTTCCTTTGAGGACATTTCCAGTTTGATGACTTTTTTATCCAAAAATTACCTTTTACAAGGTACAAAATTTTTTCAAACAACGCAACCCGATTAAAATATAAGCTTAAATCATTCCTTTTAAGTGTGCTAATATGCCTCCTGATTTAAAAAGAGGTTTTGTATGTCTTCCAAAATTTTTGTTCGCAAATATATGACGTTGTCGGAGTTCGTCGCATATCTGACAAACGGCAGACTACCGACGGACGAGTTGTTTGAACGTCAGTTTGATGCGGCGTATCCGTTTGACAAACAGGCTTTTCAATCCGCGGAACTTCGGGCAAGGTGTATTTTGGAACTCGGACTTGTTCACGTTACTGGGTATCGCTATACGCGCTTGCCGTTGTTATCGTTGCCTTTTATAAGTGTCATTACGCTGATCGGTTTTGTCGGCTGTTCCTTGTTCAAACGCAAAATCGACAATCTGATAAAAGAGCGTCCTTTAACCGCGGGATTGACGGCTTGCTCCCTTTTGGGCTCTCCGTTCGCGTTCAAGCTGTTGAAACCGCATTATCGGATCGAGCAATACCGTCGGTTGAAACGCAAGTATTGTCCGGAAAAACAGCTTTACATCGACTTTATTCCCGAAGCCGAGATTGCCAAAAGCCGCTTTGTTGAAAAAGACAGTTATCTGCCGTTGCAAACACCGTCCGCCGTTTTGAACAAAATCCTGAAATCCGCTTTGGAAGACAAGGGAATCGTTGACGGCAGAATCGGAATCACGCCCGACATCAACCGGAAACTCGGTTCGTATCGTTTCGACCTGTCCGCCAACCGCGTGTTTATCACTTATAAAAACCGCCATGTCGAGGGCGGTTTTCTTGCAAAGATTTTATCGCCGCTGTATCGCCGTTATACGGGGTGGGAAGAACTTCAAATTTCAACAAAAGACGTTTTGGAAAAGTTCCCGCCGAAGAACAAACCCGATTTTGAGTGCGAATACGAATGGGAAAAAGCGGAATACTCTGAAAAGGATTTAAACGTCGGCGAATACGACCCGCAAAACGCGTCTTTGTATTATACCTTGTGCAGAGATATTTACGCCGCTTTGGATTTGGAAAACCGTTTTGCGGAGTATTCCGCCGCCGACTTGCGACAGGAAATCGTGAAGCGCGCGCCCGCCCTCCCCGAAAAAAGAATCGAAGCGTTGTTAGGCGTGTTGCCGCACAAGGCGAAAGGCGGTCGTCCCGTCGGAAAGAAAGACGAAAACCTCCGCCACACCGTTTCAGGTTGAAAAAAATTCTTATAAAAAACGGCTTGCTTCCGCCATAAAAAACATAGTCTCCCTTGTTTTTGAATAAAAAAACAAGGCTGTCCCCTCTGTTTTGAGTCTTTTTCCTCCTTTCAAATTTGTTTTGACGCGAATGACCGCGTTTAACTTTTTAAAGGAGAATGAATATGGCTGAAGAAAAACAATACCTGACGCGCGGACAGGCTTCCGAATACTGTTTAAGGAAAGGCTTGCCGGTCAGCCCGAAGACGTTGGCAAAATACGCTTGTATCGGCGGCGGCCCGAAGTTCCGCAAGTTCGGAACAATGCGCGTGATTTACAAAATCGAAGATCTGGACGAATGGATCGAACGGCGACTGTCCAAGATATTCTCGTCAACGGGAATCCCTTGCGACGGAGATGACAAATGACGGGCTTTGCGGACTTGCTTTTCCGTTCGTCGAAAACATCAAAAGAAGCGAGTGCAGGAAACGCTGCGGGTGTCCACAATGTGGCCACGAAGCTTTCCTGCACTGCGCGGCACAAGTCGGACGACTTGAACGGATTTATCAAATTCAGGATCGGGCTTTCGCTGAAAAACCCGCGTTAAACATAAACAAAAACAGCAAACGAAAGAAAGGAGCATTGAACGATGACGGTATACGGGTATTTAAGAGTATCAACGGACAAGCAGGACTGCGACAATCAGAAAATCGGCGTGGAAGCTTTGGCGGCAAAACTCGGAGTGCCGATCGAAAGCTGGATTGTTGACAACGGCGTGTCCGGGACGAAAGAACCCGAAAAACGACAGTTGGGCAAATTACTGAAAAAAATCAAATCCGGCGACGTGATCATCTGTTCCGAATTGTCCCGTCTGGGGCGCAAGTTGTTTATGGTCATTTCAATCCTTGAGCATTGTATGAAAGTCGGCGCGAAAGTCCTGACCGTCAAAGACGGATACGAATTGGGTGACAACGTGCAAAGCAAGGTTTTGGCGTTCGCGTTCGGATTGGTCGCCGAATTGGAACGGGAGATGATCAGCAAGCGCACGAAAGAAGCCTTGTCGCGCGTCAAAGCGCAAGGTCGTTCCATCGGCCGTCCGAAAGGCAGAAAAAACGTCAAACATGTTTGGAGCGGTAAGGAAAAACAAATCAACCGGTTGTTAAAGCTTGGCGTCGAGAAAACGAAAATCGCCCGTATGACGGGGATGAGCCTCGGCTCCGTCTATTCTTTCCTGAAACAACGGTAAAACAAATACTTCTTTTGTTTGACATTGCAGAAAAAACGACCGTTTTTCTTTAAACATTCGGGAAGACGGCCATTTCAAAAAAAACAAGGTATCCAAAGGATTTTTGAAAATAGTTATTGCTAAAAAAGGCAAATTGGTATAACCAAGAAAAAGGGTGAATATTTGAGTGAACTTTTTCACACAAAAAAGGACGGGAACGGTTACGGGTAAATGATTTACGCGTTTGTGCAGGACGGTCAGAGTATCGAGATTCTCAGGCAACAATGGGAATCGCTCTCTTCTTATGCGCAAAGTCGGGCTTTAACCATTGATAAATGGCTCGATTCGACTTCTTTCGATCCGGAACTGTTCAAAGCAAAGGACGTCCTGCTTTTAGAAAAAACATTCCGTTTGGGTAAAGATATTCGCACGATCACTGCGATTATGCAGGATTTGTTGCAAAAAGGCGTCGTCATCTGTTCCTGCGAAGACAACATAACATTCGGCGGAGATTCCGCTTCGTCAAAAACGATGGCAGATATGCTTGGTCTCGTAACGGATATTGTGGAGGAACTGCGCTCCCGTTTAACGAAAGAGGCCCTGACTTCGCGGAAACTGGCAGGACAGAAATTAGGGCGTCCGCGCGGCAGAAAGAACAATAATCATAAATTGGACGTCAAAAAGAATGAAATCCGGAAACTTCTCCGGTCGGGAAAGACGGAACCTGAAATCTGCCGGTTGCTGAACATACCTCGCTCCACGTTATTCGTATACGTCAAAGACCACCCCGAACTGATGGAGTGCGTTTAATGTATTACGGCTACATACGCGCGGAGAGAGACGGGAACAGCGCGCAAGTTCAAAGGGAAACGATACAGGCCTTTGCTGAAGAGAGAGGTTTTTCCTTGTCGTCTTGGCTGGAGATTAAATCCGCCCGATCGGAGAAGAAAAGCGAGATACTGTCGGCAGGCGACGAATTGATCGTTTCAAAGCTGTATCGTCTGGGCAACGACGGAACGCGCGTGTTGTCATTGCTTAAAACGCTGTTGGACCGCGGCGTGATAATTCATTCGGTTGAAGACGGTTTGACTTTGGGAGGAGACGATCTCAGCCGTCAATTAAGCGATGCGTTTGGTCTTGCGTTGCGCATTTTTACGGAAGTCAGATCCTGGCGCAGTAAAGAGGGTTTGGATATCTTAAAAGCTGAGGGGCGCAAGCTGGGGCGTCCGTCAGGTTCTTTGAACAAAAGCTATAAGCTGGACGAACATGCGCGGGAGCTGCGCCGTCTGCTCTCCGTCGGCGTCCCCATGTCGAAAGTCGCACGAAAGTTCAATGTCGATATCAACACTCTGCGCAGGTATTTGAAGCTGCACCCGAAAATCAAAGCGGAGAAAACGGCATGAAAGTGTTTGTACGCAAACAGGCGGATAAAAGTTCGGACGGTATTAACCCGATAATAGCTCAAACATATGTCAGGCTGTTCGGCTTTTTCCCTGTTTTAAAAATCGAAATAAGAAAAAGATATAAGACATTTTTTCTTTTTTACGTTTTGCCGGTATTTAAAAGCAAAAATAAAGCGGAAGGGGATTCTTAATGCCTAAAATCTCCGTTATTATACCGGTTTATAATGTCGAGAAGTATTTGCCGGCAACGTTAGATTCATTAACGGGGCAGACATTTGACGATTTTGAAGCGTTATGCGTTGACAGCGGCAGTTCGGATCAAAGCCTGTCCGTATTGAAAGAATATGCCGCCAAAGATGAACGGATCAAAATTATAGAACAGAACAATCGCGGCGTTTCTGCGGCAAGGAATGCGGCGCTGGATCGGGCGGGCGGCGAGTATATCGCTTTTCTGGATTCCGACGATTTGATGCATCCGCAGATGCTGGAAACAATGTTCCGCGCCTTAACAGAAACGGACAGCGATATAGTTTATTGCGATATTTCTCGTTTTAATGACGGAGAAGAGGTCTCTTTCAATACGGTTAATTTGCCGGCAACCGATATTCTGCCCGGTCATTTTGAGGCCTTTGTTCGTAATGAAAAGACTAATCCTAAAGCAACGTTATGGAACAAACTGTATCGTGCGGAGCTTTTTAAAGACGTGCGTTTGCCGGAAGAAATAAATGTAGCGGAAGATTTTGTCGTAATGCACTCTTTGCTGTTTAAAGCAAAGAAGGTTGCGCATGTTTACGCAGGACTGATGTATTACCGTCAACGCGCAGGTTCTTTAATTCACAGAGAATTAAAGGAAGAAGACATTAATAACGGCATTAATGCCGTTCGTTTGATTCTGGAAAGATTTAAGAATGAAACGCTGGCTGAGCCTGTTCGCAAGAAACTGAATTACCGGCTGATGAAAATGCTGTGCAAAGACTGCATTGTTACGCCGTACAAGCGTTTCCGTAAAGATAACGGTTATATGAGATTTTGGAACACCTATTTTCCATTGCTTTCCAACCTGAGGCAAAGCGGATTGTATCAGCCGCAATATCTGGATTTGCGCAACAGATTGTTCAGTGTGCTGTTTTTGAAAAAGCATTTCGGCGCTTTGCACTTTTTACTGAATTGGATTTAAGGGGAACGTTTTTATGAATCTAAGCCTTGCCCACAGTCTTTACCGTTACGCCCGCCTTAAGTTCAACAACGCATTGATCCGCGTTTTGTTCCGTAACAAACAACCGAAGAAGAAGTATTTTCTGGCGGTGTGCGCGATTTTCAAGAACGAAGGCAAGTTTTTCACGGAATGGCTGAACTATTATCTGTTGGCGGGCGTGGATCACTTTTACCTGTACAACAACTTTTCAGACGACAACTATCTGGAAATTTTACAACCGTATATCGATAAAGGCTTTGTAACGCTGATCGACTGGCCCGTTCCGTTCGGTCAATATCAAGCTTATCAGGATTGTGTCCGTAATCATTCCGCAGAGTCCAATTGGATTGGTTTTTTTGATCTTGATGAATTTGTCGTGCCTATAAAAACGACCGATTTGAAAGATGTCTTAAAAAAATACAACAAATTTCCGACGTTGCCTTGTTTTTGGAAGATGTTCGGTTCGGGCGGCATTATGAAAGATAATGCCGATAAACTGGTAACAGAGCAATTTGTTGTTTGCGGGGATCTCCGCTCCTATAAAAGTTTTTTAAATACAAAATTTTCAAATTGGATCTCTCTAAAATCCCGTTCGCCGCATTTTTTCAGATTTAAATTCTTCGGGCGCGTCTGTCCGAACAATTGCGCATATTACAGTGAATTAAGCGATAAAAAAATCAATCTCGAGGTTCAACTGAATCATTATTACAGCAAAAGCTATGAATTCTTTTATAAAAAGAAAATAGCCGGAGGCAGTACGGATAAAAACGTAAAATATTCCATGCAGTACTTTTTCGATAACGAACGTATTGCCGACCACGCCGATTACCGGATTTACAAATATCTGGTTCAACTGAAGACGTTCGATCTGGACGAATTTTGTGCCGAACGCGCTGAACAGGCAGGCAAGCAATGATACTTGTGATGGGCGGCGCGGGCTACATCGGTTCGCATACGGTAAAATACTTGTTGGCGCACGGGCAGAGTTGCGTTGTCGCCGACAATCTGTCCTGCGGTCATCGGGAAGCCGTCGACGAACGCGCGGGCTTCATGTTAGCCGATCTGGCGGACAAAGACAGTCTGCGCAAAGTGTTTGAAACGTATCCGATAGAGGCCGTCATTCACTTTGCCGCGTTCACTTATGTGGGCGAAAGCGTGCGGGATCCGAAAAAATACTACCGCAACAACGTCGCCGGCACGCTGAACCTGTTGGACGCGATGCTGGAATACGACGTGAAGAAAATCGTTTTTTCCAGCACTTGCGCGACGTATGGCGAACCGCTTTACACGCCGATCGACGAACAGCACGCTCAAAACCCGATCAATCCGTATGGTCGCACAAAGCTGATGATCGAACAGATATTCCGCGATTATGCCAAAGCGTACGGCCTGAAATACATTGCGCTGAGGTACTTTAACGCGGCGGGGTGCTCGGCGGACGGCGGCATCGGGGAAAGCCACGATCCGGAAACGCATCTGATCCCGCTCGTTCTTCAGGCGATACTGGGCAAACGGCCGGACATCAAAGTGTTCGGAACGGACTACGACACGCCGGACGGAACGTGCATACGCGACTATATCCATGTCGAAGATCTGGCGCAGGCGCACTGGCAGGCCGTGCGGAAACTCGACGACTACAGCGGCTACCTGAACCTCGGGACGGGTGTCGGCACGTCGGTGATGGAAATCATCAAAGCGGCGGAAAAAGTCAGCGGGAAAACCTGCCCCGTAACACTGGCCGCCAGACGCGAAGGCGACCCCGCCAAACTGTTCGCCGATAACAAAAAAGCCAAACGGGTCCTGAACTGGAACCCCGTTTACACCGACATCGAAAACATCATCAAAACCGCCTGGCTTTGGGAAACAAACAGGAGGTTCTGATATGGCTCGAATACTGACGCATATCCATCTTTATTACACGGAAATGTGGACGGAATTAAAGTCCTGTCTTGACAATATTTTTGTTCCTTACGATCTGTTCGTTACCATCGTAAAAAATGACGACGCATTAAAAAATGAAATTTTGCGTTTCAAACCGGAGGCGACGGTTAGCGTTGTTGAAAACAGAGGCTTTGACGTGGCTCCGTTTATCGACATTTTGAACCGCGTTAATTTAAATGATTACGACTATATCATCAAATTACACACTAAACGTAATATGCCGGAAGGTTTCATTCTGAATGGTTTTAACGTTTCGGGAGATTTATGGCGCAAATATCTTTTAAATTTTATCCGGAAACAGGAAAACTTTAAAAAATGTCTGACGGCTTTTGAAACAGTCCCACAATTAGGAATGGTTTCGGATTTCAGGTTGATTTGCAAAAAAGACAAGTCTAACCGATCGATCGTTTTAAAAGCTCTTGAAACGATGAAAAAACTTTCTTTCCCTGTCAGAGAATACAACTATGTCATGGGAACAATGTTTATGGCCAGAGCAAAATTGTTTCAGCCGTTGCTTCCTTTGCGATCCCTTGATTTTGAACCGTCCGATAAAACTTCGGGAAACACTAATTCCTTTATCGGAGAAATACTGTTCGGATATGCCGTCAATGCCCAAGGATATCAAATCAAAGATGTCATGACTTCCCCCGCTAAACAGTTTTACGGAAAAACCATTGCCCAACTGCAAAATTTCCTCTGGCGCAAAAAAGTCACTTCCTCAGGAAAAACTATCGTCAAATTCTGCAAAATCCCTGTCTTCGTTTCCAAAAATAATGGAGGACAAAATGCGCTTTAACTCTTTTGAACGGGACGTTCCGTTTATGTCCAAGGCCGCAAGCCCAAAAGACGGAAAAGATGTTTCGGCATTTTTTCAAGATATTCCCGTTCACCGAAGTTTATTGGAGGAAAAATGAATCCCAAAGTTTCAATAGTCACACCGATTTATCAAACAGAAGCATATCTGGAAAAGTGCTTGACTGCTTTGACTAATCAAACATTGAACGAAATTGAATTAATTTGGGTTGACAACGGTGCCAATCAATCCTGCAAAGATATTATCAAATCCTGTCAATCGAAAAATGTCAAATTAATCGTTTTATCCGAAAACATCGGATATTTGGGGGCAATGACCGCCGGATTAGATGCTGCGACGGGAGACTATGTCGGGTTTTGCGATTCGGACGATTGGGTCGATACGGATTATTATGAAAAATTGTATAATACAATTACACAAAAACAGGCGGATATTGTTTATTGCGGATATTCATGCGAATTTGAGGATCATTTTGTAAAAGAACCTTTGCGCACATTAGAGCTTCAAAATTGCAAAGGCGCCATTTTTGAAGCTTTGCCCGCCGGCTCGATTTGGAACGCTCTGTTCAAACGCTCATTTATCAGAAACAACAACATATCTTTTCCTAAATCTGTAAAAAGTATTTATCGGGACAATACATTTTCCATTTCCGCATGTTTTTGCACACGAAAATATGCGTTGGACGCGACGGCATATTATCATTATCGGCAAAGAGAAACTTCAACAGTTCAAGGCATTACGAAGAAAGAGGGGGCGCAATCCGCTTCAGAAGTTATTTCGGAAACATTTCCAAAATTGCCGTTGGAAGAGCTTTCTGAAACAGAAGTGAAAATATTTACGGATTTTTTATTCAGAACTCTTCCTGTCAGAAATATAAAAAAATTGCCTGCAGAAGCGGCTGTTCTGACTAAGTCGGAATATTTTAAAAAGAAATATTCAAACGCGCGAACGTATCACTCACCGTCCGTATTTCAACGTCTTTTTTCGATTTCTTATCACCCGAGCAAGCCTTTTATGAAAATCCGGTTGTTGGGGATCACCGTAAAATTCAAGTTAAAACAGAGGAGATGCTTATGAAAGTAGCTATTTTAGCCGGCGGACTGGGAACGCGTCTGGGAGAAGAAACAGGTGTTCGCCCTAAACCGATGGTCGGCATCGGCGGCAAACCGATTCTCTGGCATATCATGAAGCACTATTCCCAGTATGGATTCAATGATTTTGTGATCTGTCTGGGCTACAAACAGTATGTAGTAAAAGAGTATTT
>ERZ779737.594-NODE-594-length-33064-cov-4.224787_pt1 | contig 33064 bp, 30 predicted proteins | sample MGYA00511889_ERZ779737 | MGnify/ENA primary metagenome ERZ779737 (study PRJEB29588, sample SAMEA2163575) | human gut metagenome | biome: human gut; feature: human-associated habitat; material: faeces | place: Denmark | collected 2008/2010 ... | reverse complement strand
AATTGTATATTATAATAGTGATATAGTAATAAAGTATTATTATATCACCATTTATTTTCTTTGATCCGTTTAGTCTTGTAAAACAAGTACTCAGGACTAGCAAACGATTCAGGATTATGAAGAAATCATTCATATGAAAAGTATTGGCTGCCCACTGCCTAGTGTGGGAGAATGGAGATAATTATGAAAATCACAGTTAACGCAACTATCGAAATGGAACTGACAGTAGAAGAGGTTATGGCAGTATGCCAGAACTCAGCAGCAAAAAAGAAAGTAACTGAAGCGGTAAAAACTGAGGTCAAACAATCTTTAGAATCTGCAGGTCTTGAGAGTTTAAATACGACTCTTAAAGGTCTTGAGCAGGACAAAGATTATATGGCACATCTGACATGGGAACGGATGAGTACCCATAAAGATCAGCTGTGGAAACTTCACGAGAATAATGTGATAGATGCTAATGAGTGGAACAAAAGAACCAATCTCATTATGGATTCGTGGCATGGGCACGAGACTAAATTAGATGATCAGACTGAAGCAAAGTTTGAATATCTGATGGGTGATGATGAGATTGAATAAGAGAATGTGAGGGTGTAAATGCGCACCCTCTTTTCTTTTTAAAGAATAATTACAATTGCATATTATAATAATGAGAAAGGAAGTGGTAATAACAATAAAGATACCAATCGGATAACTCAAATGATTCATTATGGGTAACTGATCATAGAGGGAAAAAGAATCTTATAAGGAAACTATTCACCACCTTTGAATGAGTTGTAAGGGAGAAATATTCAAGTGCACAAAACGATTCAAAACATCAAAGAAATCATAAATGGCAAGAGTTTGGCTGTTCACTGCCTAGTGTGAGAGAAAAGGAGATAATTATGAAAATTGATATCAATGCAAGTATTGAAATGGAATTCGCGGAGGCCATGGCAGCTTGCCTGGAATTAGCAGTGAAAAAGAAAGTAACTGATGACGTTAAAATTCAGAAGGATACTCTTGGCACTGCAGAGGATGAAAGGGCTGAAAGATTGCCCACTCAATAAAAAATCATAAGTTAGCTTAAATGATTCATTATGGGTAACTAATCATAGAGCAGAAAAGAATCTTATAAGTAAACTATTCATCGAATTTGAATGAGTTGAAGGGAAGAAGTATTCAACTATACAAAACGATTCATATCGAGAGAATAATCAAAACCAGTAAGAGAATCTTGTAAAATAACGAATCATAAATCCAAAATGAGTCTTCAGCTTCAAAATATTCAGAGTAAGCAAACGATTCATGAAGATTAAATAATCATGGTAAACGAAAGATTCACCAATAATAAATAATCGAAGGATGGAAAAGAATCATTATATCAAAACGCTCGAAAATATAAAATGAGCCATATAGCGAAACTAATCATAGCATATAAACGATTCCCAGGGAATGACTAATCTAAAAAACTAAAAGATTCATATCGAGCAAACGATCATAGTGGTAAAAAGATTCATAAAGATTAAACAATCATGTTAGTAAAAAGATTCATGCCGAGAGAACAATCAATCCCATTAAAAGAATCATCTATGTCAACTAATCAGCATGACTGAATGTAAAGAGTGTTCTTATAGAACACTCTTTTCTTTTTTGCACATTTTATTAATAAAGGAGGTAATATAATGAATGAAAAAATCCATGAGAAACATATCGTAGATTTACCATCTTTACATGGACCTGACGATATTCATCTCAATAAATATATTTCCATACCGTCAACAGTTCATGGATATTCCCTTGCAATAGAATTTATGAGAGATTGGATATTATCTTTATATCCTCAAGAGTTTTTCAAAACAGTTCATATTGGTGGGAATCATGCATATGCTGATTATAGAAAGTTTAATAAAGAAAGATTGCATCAGATTGTAAAACCTGCAATTGCAATTACACCGAATCTGAATACTGATTATAACAGAGATAACGTGGAATTGATTCAGGGTGGATTGAATATTTATACTAGAAGATCCCCTCATTATAATGATAGATTCTTTAATGACTTTGACTCTAATTGTTTTATCGGTATTCAGTTTAGACAATTAGAGATGCCATTCTCTATCAAGATGAGGGTAAGATCTAGAGCACAACAATTAGATTTGTTGGAATATACAAGAATAGCAGCAAGAATAGGATCTACTCAAACTCATTTTATTGATATGGATTGCCATGTACCATATGATATCATGATGGCGCTTGCATTAGATATGGGCTTTGAAGTGGTAAAAGAGGATGATACTTATAAGATTAAAGACATAATATCATTCTTGAGATATCTTAACTCACATTCTTTAGTTCCATTCAATTATAAGCTTAGAACTATTAATGGTAAATGTGAATTCTTTATTCGTATTAAAGATTGTCATGTACACATTTCATGCTTAGATGGTATTGCTATAGATGATGGAGAGAAACAAGGTTCTACGGATTATAATTTTCATATAGAATTTACACCTACCCTACATTTCTCAGTACCTGCAATCTATTCATACTATTCTAAGAATGAGCATAGAATTATGAATAAAGAAATAGGAGATATTAATGCTCTTTATCAAATCATTAGCGTAAAACCGCCAGAAGTCAATGAACGAGGATGGGGTCAATATCTTACAACGCAATGGATTGAAGAGTCCAACCATTTAGACGAGATAGCTTTTGAGGAACTTATAAACAATAATGATCTTAAACGAGTGATAAAACATAATGTAGATATTGGATTATCTCCAGCTATGTTTATGGATATTAAATTGTATAATGGACAACAAGATATTGGTATTAAGATAGATTGGGAACATTATAAGATTATAATTAAGCAAGATGTACGGGAAGAAGTTTCAGATATTGCAATATATGCAGATCTTGGATATATTAATGATACATTAGCTAATCTTGATCATATTAATGACTCTAGATTTACTCAAACTTCATAAAAAAGGAAGGGTACTAGGTGCCACCCTAGTACCCATACTTCCTTTGTTCTGTGAAACAATATTTAGTTAGACGTTGCTCGTAACTACATCGTGTTCCGATTAAGTTTTAGTAAATGATTTATCTGGATTACATTATGAACAAATTGCATCTATTTTCAGTCACAGATAAGATTTAGCCTGATTTCTAAATGTTGAATGGTTGGAGAAATCGCTAATTTCCTATCTGCACCTACGATAAGATACAATAGGATGAGTGGCTTATTCCGAATATAATTTTTGATAAATCATTTACTATATTGTTATTCATTGTTTTTATTTTACAGCGGCAGTGAGAGGTGAGGAAACCCTCACCTCTCGAATTGCTTGATAAACATCTGTACACTAACTTACATGTTGAATCGGAGTAACCGAATATAATATCGAAAGCCCAATCAATATTATATTAATGGATATCGCCCAATATCCATTAATAAAATGTTATTTGGTTATATATTATTACATTGAATGAAAGGAGGAGCTTAAATGAATAAAAGAATAATGAAAGTTATCGGGCTTATCATAGGGATATGTATACTTGGGATTTTATGTAGTTTTGAGGTAAAGTCAAAAGCTAATATTAAAACTATTAGTATTAACCCAACAGTACATGACGAGTTATGTGGTATTTCAGGTAATTTCGAAACTGATGTGTTAGATGGAAAAGTCTATTGTGATGAATATGGTACAATCATAAATTCACAAGGATTTCCTATAGAAACTTATAAAGACTTGTCTTGCAATACTAAAAATGAGATCATTGATAGAAAAACCAAAATCTCACTAAAGATGTATTATATTGATAAGTGTAGGCAAGTACATATATTTGAAGGAGGTGATTTAGAATGGTAGTAGGAATTTCAACAATCGATGATAGTGTTATAGATATGGCAGGGAAAACATATTTCAAAAACAATAACTGTTTGATAGGGTTTAAATTACCTAAGAAATTGAAATATTGTGGCTCTACATATAGAAACGTTATAGGGTTCCACATTGATCCTGATAAAGAAATGAATAATTTCGAGATAGGATACAAAGATGGATCATCTGTGAATCTGAGTATTGGTAAGCCAGAAACTATTACAGTGAATAAGGTAGATGCCAGCACAATTGAAGTAGTCGTAAAAACAGTATAATTATGAGAATAAGGGAGAAGAATACTATGGAAGGTAATTATAACAGAATTATGGATGCAGCTTATACTGCAGTTTATGGAACACTTTGGACAGAGACGGGACTCATATTAGACATGGAATTTGCTGATCATGGCGAAACGTTATGGATTCAAGTTCCAAAATCAAATGTGAAAGCACATCCAGTAGCAAGATCTAAACATGATTGTGTATATTTAGTTAATATATACAATGTAGAATGGATCAGCTTCCAGAAAGAATACGCTGACAATAGATGGACCCTTACATTATGTGATGCTTCTAGAAAGCCTATTATCACTGATACAGTGTTCGATGAATGTATCTATCTTACTAAAGAGAAAGATGATGAGCCTATTTATATAGATAAAGCAAGCACATCATGTGATTATGAATCGTTCTCAGAAGCATATAAAAGAATTTGTAAATAGAATAAGAAGGTAGGGGATTGCTCCCCTACCTTCTTATTTTTTATACTTTCGTTTTTTCTACTAATAATTTAGCATACTCTTCAGGTGTTAATGCATCTACTGCATCAGACCATTTATCACTGTAACTGAACAGTTTGTTCAGTAATTTATCTGGCTGCATGAATCTGTACAGAGTCCACTTCGATCTGAAAATTCCATATGTTTCAGCACCTGCAGCAAACTCTTCTGTCTTTATTCTGAATCTATGGTTATCAATATTCTCTATCAATTGATAATTGATTTTAAGTCCCTCTAGACTGATCATAAACAGATCTTTGTCGAATGAATATCCGAGATGATCGTTACTGATTAGAATATCACCATTAGCTCCAAATTGTTCCATATCAATGTCGTCAGATATATCTACTTCATCGTAAGACATTGGTAAATAGAATATATCAACTCTATCACCTTCATGTAACTCATCAGCAAAAGTAATATTTATATATTTATGAGGAGATTCGTTTGTCATCACATTCAAATTCCATTCATCTCTAGGAATAATAAAATTATTCTTAAATACCATATATTTAGACTTGTCATGACAGAATCTAAAATCTGGCGATAAGTTAATACTACTTCTATCATAGAAAATATTGTAATACATATAATGGAATTGTCGTTTAGAACAGATATTGATACTCTTTCCTTTATAATACTCGTCTTTGATTTTGAATTGTGTACTTACATATTTTCCATTATTGAAATTATTTTTATACGCAAATTCAATATCATACTGTGTACTATTTTCTACAGAGAAAGTATCGTAGTATTGTTTACCGGTAGGACTATTTCCGAACAATAAGAAGTTATCGTATCGTAATCCTTCAGGAAGATAGTCCACTTTATCATCAGTGATAGCTAAAGAGTAATATGAGTTATCTACTTCTTTGAAATGTACAATCTCAACAATATCAGTTTTACTTACATGATTGAAGATTGGTATCTTGAAGTTATGAGAGTCATATTCAATCTCTTTATAGTATTCATATAACTGATTGTTTTTGAATACCATAATAAAGTCATCATATTTAGACTTTCTAGATCTAGGCATAATAAGCCAACCACCGTCTTTAGGAACTCTATCTCTAAGATAATCTCCTTTAAATACGTATGATTGGATTCCAGACATTTGCTTATAATATTTAACCAAAAGGCTCATATCATAATTCATAATGTATTCTACAGCCTGAGCAACATTTTCCGCCCATGTCTTAGATCTATATAGTTTGAAATCAAATGGAGGTCTAAAGTTATCAATCATCTCAGTCGATTGTCCTTTTGTTCCTGCTACGACTTCATCCTTTACAAGAGATCCATTGTTTACTTTATTCAAAAGTCCATAATAAGAATTACTCTTAATCCAATAGAATGTTTTGAAAGTAGATTTCTTTGTATCTCTCAGATATGTGAAGATATCTTTACCATGATCTTGTATATAGAATCTGCTCTCTGGGAATAATAAGTTATTCTCAAATACTAAGATATTCTTTTCACTCGCTTTCTGGTTATAAAGATTCTTTACTTCTACATATCCCTTATCATAGTTAAGAGTTTCACCTACTACATTAGCGTCTATAATTTCTACTCTAAATGAAACTTTTGACCTGTCGTTAGTTAACTCTCCATCTTTAGTGAAGTACAGATGAGTATTGCATGTTTCTTCTGGTAGACAGTTATTATCTTCACCATATCTAATATCACATGGGAAGATTACGCAGCTCAAGTCTGTTTGATGTGGATCTGTATTTTTAATAACTACATAAGTGTACGACCAATCTCTGACGATTGTACAATCAGACCACTTAATTGCTTTCCCGTTAAGGAAGAACATGATAGGTCTCATTTCTTGTCTTTCCACGAGATTAGCAATACTATCAATATAAGCTTTCTTAAAGCATCTACGCTTATCAAAAGGCAAGTTAGTACAAGAAAAGATTTGTGTTCCCCAAGTATTGTTGATATACTCAGTTCCATCAAATGTGTATTCATGCTGCTTATATGCCCCCACGTCATATACATTTGGAGTTCCAGCTACCTGAATATCTTGAATAGCACTTACGGTATGATGTCTAATCTCATCGACATATTTTGGCAGTGCTGTATCAAGAACTCCATTCTCTTTTAACCATTCTTCAATAAGACTTAAATCATCAAATCTATTGAGAACGTATGTGTATATTTCTCTAGTTTTTCTTACGATATCATGACCATCTTTCTTAGTGATCAATGTGAAACCAAGATCTTTAGTAATAATATCTGTGAAAAACATATTCCTATCTGCCAATAAGAACCTGTCATAAGAATAATTGAATCTTGATCTTATCAGATCCATATCTTGCATAGTGTCAATTCTATCTCCAGGCATACTCAAGATATATTCATGAGTCCTATCTGGTAGATATGGGAGTTTTGTCTTTAAGACATTCTTCAGTTTAGTCATAAGAGGTTTATAGTTCTTAGCATACAAGATACTGAAATCTGATGCATTTAAACTATAATTAGAGCATAGCAATTTCTTATACTCATAATTGTCTGGGTCTGTATAATTGAAGTTCTCTTCTGGTAATAGAAGAATTTCACGATCTTCGTTAATAATCCCCCCATCATCATGGAGTAATGGATGATATACAATCTTAGGAATTCCATCCTTGATTGTATCTGCCAACAAATAATTTCCATAAAAATTATCTGGAGAATATAATTCATCTGAATTATATTCAATAATTTCAACAAGACGATTATCTCTAGTTCTAAATAGTACATGATTATCATCTAATGATAAGATGTATCCTTTTTTAGTTTGAACTAGTGCTTTATTTGTAGTATATATCTTATTCTGATACGTACAGAACTTGAAATCTACATCTTCGATACAATCTGTCATAGTGATTTTCCATAACAGATTTCCGTTTACTGATAACTTACCGAAACTATGACCATTAGAATTATACAGATCTTCAGCAAAATAAAGATACTCTGTATACTTATTATCGCTAAATTCTATATGTCCTATCTTGTCAAATGTTCCAGTTGCAGAGTTGTATCCCATCATATATTTCCAGAATTGAATTCCTTTAATATTGATCTTGGATACGTATTGCTCACCATAAATATAGATATAATCTCCATCTACATAGAAATCATCGAAATGGTACTCTCCATCTTCTATATCTATATTGATATTAGAATCTACTATGATTCTTTCTTTTTTATCCCATGTTCTCGCATCGTACTTATCTACAAATACTCGGACTTTGTTATCATAGTCCCAGTACTCAGAGCCAAGTACGTAGAACCATCCAGCTCCTTTACTTACGAAGCAATCAAAAAGCCTTACATCTTTATTAGGGTCGTCTGATCCATCAATATAGGCTAACTCAGAGCCATCTGGTAAAAACTTTCTTATATCTCTGCTAGATTTAAAGACTACATAGAAAGCCCCCTTACCATCCATTGTTACAGATTTAATCTCGTCTTCAAAAGATACACTCCAAAGAGTTTCAAGATTATCTGAAATTTTATAGACAGTTTTCTCTTTCCATGCATAGAAGTATGAAAATGTTTCTACGAAACTAGCGTGATCAATTTCAATTTTTGATTCAGCAATAGACTCTCCTATTGCTGTACTTTTTACGAGATAAGTTCCCGTAGATGAATACATATATCCGTTGAGGAATCCTAATACAGTATAAGTAGGACTATGAATTATTTTTTCATAGTCCTTTATTAATACAATTTTCTCATTGGAAGTTTCATAATACTTCTTATTCTTTAAACCAGCAATGTCTTTTGCTGTTACTGCCATTATAAAACATCTCCTCCAACTTTGAATAACGTGTTACAATATTCAACCATGCTTCTGCCTGCAATCTTCTCGATCTGTTTCTGGTTGTTGAGGTATGCTCCTACATAAGCATTGATTAATAAGTTTGCAAATGCTGTGTAGATTTCTGTAGCAAATTGAGTTCCAGATCCGTATAAGAAGATCCATTTATCAACAAAGTTATCCACTTTGAGAGATCCTTCTACACGCAATACATTTGCTACTGCACTGATAAATGTTTCGATATTTGTATATGATGCTTCCGGAACCATTACATCCATAATATCAGCTTCTCTTGTAGAAAGTTTTGAAATCTTGATTGCCTTCTGTTTAACAGAAGGAGTATTTTCTTTCATGAGAATTCCGATTTGATAATACATAGCTGACATGTAAAGCATCTTTCCTCTGATATTATCAACTCCGCCAATACGCATATAGTCTATGATATTGGTAGCTAACTTAGCAAACGCTTCTGTTGAAGTGCTGATAAGTTGTGTATTGTTTGTGATAATCGTAGGTTCAGTATGATAGATCAAAGTATTTAATGCACATGCTAAAAGAGATACAAGTTTCTCTACATCAGTATTTTTGATTTCATATTCACCATTTCTGAATTTGATGATTTCTGATACATCAATAAATACTTTTGTCTGCTTATCTTCTTTTACATCCTTTGCAGCTAATACTTTAAAAGATCTATACATAGGTTTTGCTGGGAGCATTAATACGATAGAATTTTTATCAAGTAATCTTCCTAAGCAAGATGTAGTTTGATTCCGTTTAATTAAGTACCGGATATTATCGAACCCTGGTACGGATTTGTCGATTCGTTCTGATTTGATTATGTATTCAAATAAGGCATTGCCATAGTCTGCTTTGCCATATAAGAAAGACATATCATAGTTTTTAATAGCAGCTTTCATCTCCTGATTCCTCCTATTTCCACATATTTACCTTAATGTTACGGGGTATAATATTACTCGGATGGATACATTCCATTAATATACTACATCGGGAGGAAAGAATAATGGCAATACCAAGTAAATATGAAATTAAAATCTTTGATGATTTAAAAGATGAATACAATAAAGCAAAAGTATTATTAGATGAAAAGAAATTTCCTATCTACTTAATGCTGACTAACTATCATAAAGATTCAATATGCGTAAGTGACAGGTTTTCTGAAAATCTTAAACTCGGAACTGTTGAATTGGATTATGATAAACAGGTCTTTGAAATTCAAACTGATACTAAAATTCCTTGTGCTGCCGGACAATTCGCTACTGTATTATTAAATACATTGATATATTATGATAACGAAGATGAATCTATGTTTAAAAATCAGACTGGTGTTATTTTCAATAATACAGAAGACGGTCCTAAATTCCAATTAATAATTGCATTCAATACGCTTGGCGGATTGATTGAAGAATTTTATTCTGTATACTTTACAGGTAAAACAATTATGGATATCGAAAATAAAGACTTCTTAGAAGTAGGAGTAGATGCTTAACAATGGAAAAACCGTTTATTAGAAATACTATATGTGATTCATCTCTTGAAAAGGAGATGAATCATTTTAATTTACAATTCGAAGATACAATATACGAATATTATGGAATTAAAGTTCCTAGAGTAACTCATATATTATCATCTATGCTCCACGAAGATTATTTGATGGAATGGGCTAATGCTATGGGGAGATTCAAGCATATAGATCATACTGTAGTATCAGAAGAAGCAGCTACTGTAGGTACATATACTCATAAAAGCATTGAAGATTTTCTTAAAGAAAAGAAACAACCAGATTTTGAAATCATTGATAGACAATATAAGACTAAAGTATACAATGCTTTCAGTGCATTTCTTAGATGGTGGAATATCATATCTCAACACAATATAGAGATATTAATGATAGAACAACCTTTAGTATGTGAATACTTTGGAGGTACATTAGATTTACTTATAAAAATAGATGGTAAAATATATCTTGTAGATTTCAAGACATCTAATCATTTATCATACAAATATCATCTTCAAGCTGCGGCATATCGTAGGATGCTGTTTACTGAGTTTGGAATTACTATAGATGGTGTGATTATTTTACAACTCTCTAAATACAACAGTACGTTTAGAGAACAGATGATTACTTTATCAGATTATGATCAATTACAATATATGAATGAATGTGATAGATGTTTCTTATCATTAGTCTATGGATATTACAATAGATTAACCGTAGAAAACGGATTCAAATCTTTTTGATTGAAGGAGTAGTGATGATGAGAATACCATACAATACAATTATCGAAACTAGGCATCTATATGAAGATGCTAAAAAGAGCGATATGTTTTTTGACAAAATAGCATCTATGGCGTATAAATTTACGATGAATAAGATCTGTAGAATGTTGGATTCTACTACTAGTAAAACTAATATAATACACAAAGATGATTTGGTTATGTTTGGAAATTTTCTGAAAGGAACAAATATGGTATTGCCGAAAGATATGACATACGAAGTTAGAGGTGATAGATATATATTTAGTTTTATTTTGGAAAATGGAATAACTGTATCTATTGATACTATAAGACCAGATAGCGATAAGTTTTACATTACAACTAAATCTGAGCATGGAGATTCCAGGGTCGAAATGGAATTTATATCCACTTCAGCAGTATATGAATACGGAGAGTTTATATACAAGAAACTTATCCAGATTATAAAAGAATATTTAAGGAGACCTTAATATGAAACCATTTCAAATATTTCCAGAAAAAACTAATCCGGAATATTTTGACTTAGACTATAAAACTAAAAGAGGAATAACTCTGCAAGCTCATATATCAGATTTGCATTTTGGTGTAATAGATCCTAAAGTGCAGTTTGATATATTAATGGAGCAATTTGTGAATAAAATAAAAGGATTACCATTAGACTGTATATCAGTAGATGGTGATTTTTTTGATAGACTATTTATGGGCAATACTGATGCTACTTTGTATGCTAACTTATTTTTTAAAGAATTGCATAATCTTTGTAAATATAATAAAGCGCATGGAATAAATACGGTATTGCTCATTCTGCTAGGAACCAAGAATCATGATGCTGATCAGCTGAGACTGTTTTATCCATACTTGCAAGATCCGGAAGTAGATCTTCGTATAGTGGAGCATATTCAATTTGAATGGATTAATGGATGCCGAGTATTATGTATACCAGAACTATATGGAGTATCAGAAGATGAATACCAGCAAGTACTATTCAAATCTGGATATTATGATATGGTATTTATGCATGGTACTATTAAAGGAGCAGTGTATGACAATAAATTGGGAGAAGCTAAAATATTTGATAACATTGATTTTTGCAATTGTCTGGGCCCTGTTATTGCAGGTCATGTGCACACTCATCAGTCTTTGCTTGGATATTGCTACTATAATGGCTCGCCTATTAGGTGGTGTTTTGGGGAGGAAGAAACAAAAGGATTTCAATTAGTATTATATGATATGGATACTAGAAAATCTTATGTTCACCTGGAACCAATAACGTCATTTAGATATGATACAATATCTATAGATGATATTATTTGTACAGATCCACAGCAAGTGATAGAATACATAAATAACCTAAAAAGAGAAAAAGGTATAGATCATATCAGGTTGAAGTGCAAAACTAATTCAGATATAGAAGCAAATCTGAATATAGTTAAACGCTATTATCAACCAGATAAGACAGTTAAGTTTCTTATTGAGAAAGATAAGGGGCCTAATGAAAAGACATTTGATGAGGAGACTAGAGAATTGTATGATCAGTATAGTTATCTATTTGACAAATCAATGTCACCATATCAGATTTTCGCTAAGTTTATCAATGATAGTGAGGGTGATATAGTAGTCACTGCAGATCAGATTATTGATGCTCTTAGAGAAATATAGATTCAGGAGAGTAAATTATTCGTATGACACTAAGAGATTCACTTGAAAGAAAAAATCATAAGTACTAAAAGAATCATAGTGACGGAATAATCAATAGAAAAAATGATTCATAGTGGTTAAATAATCAGAAGTACTAAAAGAGAAACCCCTAGACCGTAACTGGTCTAGGGGCAAATTTTGTAAAAATAAATATTTTCAATTGTATATAATAATAGTGAATGGGTATAGAGAGTGACAGCTCTCTATACCCATACCCCACATTTAAGGAGGTGATCACTATGTTGAGAAATACATATGTGTTTGAGGATCCTAAAGATCCTCAAGATCTTACTTTCCCTGTACACGTAAAGCATGATTACGGGGACGGTACATATGCATGTACCTTTGATACAAGCAAAATGTCTTTAATAGACAGATCACATGCATTATCAAAGATACCTGTTGTACCAAACTTCAGTGTAACTGGGGTTCATTAATAGTCCACACAGACTATTAATGAAAAGTTGTCGGTGTAGTATTTTACTACACCGACTTCTTTTTTTTTTAGTTTTAGGAATACGATATTATTGTGTTTATACAATTTGGATTATAAGAGATTTACTAATATAGTTTTATTTTTTGTATATTTTGATATAACTTCTCTAATCGTACGTATCTGGGGCAATTAGGACATTTGGTTAATTTACAATATATCAGAATGCTAACTTCATAATAATAGATTTAGAAAAGAGGATACGATATAATGAAAATATCTACTAGAGCTAGAAGACCAGGTCATGGTCGTACATATGTAAAGAATCAAAAGAAGATTCCGATTAATTTTGACTTATCTTCGTTAACGTTGATGTGTAATTATGTAGTATCAGAAAACAGAAACGTTAGACGATTACAATACATAAATTTAAGAAATCTCATTGAGATGCTTGATATGGAGAAGTATATCAATGATGATGAAAAGTATAAACGAATAATGTTTATCAAAAGAGGATTAGAAGCGAGATTAGAGAGAAACTTACAGGATAGATTAATGATTATGAAGTATATCAACGGTGGTATACTTGACAATGATATTATTAATCCATCAGAATTTAAAGATATGTCGAATGCAGAAATTGATTGGATAAATGAAACAGTATCATCAGCAATCAAATATGCATTTATATATGAAAAACAAGATTATATGATTGATCTGTGGACTAGATTTAAAGCAGCTGACTACAGATCGATAGGGGCTATATCTCAAGAGATTGAAGAAGCAACTTCTGAGATGAATACGCTGTTTAGAAAAGCAAAAGTAGAGTCGAGTACTGAAAGAACGTTTAGTTTAAGTCAGGAAAAGATGGAAAGTATAATTGTGGATTCGTATCATGAAGTTACCTCGAAATATAGAAAACTTACTACAGGTATGCAAGGATTTAATCAATTAATTGGTGGAGGATTTGAAAATACTCGTGTATATCTTTTATTGGGTATCACCGGTGTTGGAAAAAGTATGACGTTGATTAATTTGGCATATCAACTTAAGAAATATAATAAAGGTTATAAAACAAAAGATCCAACAAAGAGACCTTGTATTGTATATTTGACACAGGAAAATACAGTAACGGAAACTATACAGAGATTGTTCCAGATCTGTACAGGAGAAGAATTTGCGAAACAGGAATCACCTGAAGCTGCTATTAATAAGCTTAGAGTTGAGGGTGAGTTATATCTGTCAGATGAATCTCCTATAGATCTGATCATTAAGTATAAGCCTAACAAATCTGTAGATACTGGGTATTTATATACATTAGTAGAAGATCTTGAGGATGAGGGATATGAAGTAATTACATTATTACAGGATCATGCAAAGAGAATTCGTTCTACTGAGAGAAATCCGGATGTACGTTTAGAGTTAGGTGATGTAATCAATGAGATGAAAACATTTGCAATGATTAAAGATATTCCAGTAATTAGTAACTCGCATTTGAACCGTGATGGAGCTAGAACTATTGATGCAAATTCAGGAAAGAGCAAAGCAGATTTAACGAGAATGCTTGGAAAGAGTAATATTGGAGAATCATTATTGATGCTTGATAACGTAGACTTTGCATGTATTATTAATAATGAGTATGATTCTGCTGGTCAGAAGTACATGGTATTTAAAGAGATCAAGACACGAATCAAGACATTCAGAGATTATATATGTCAGCCGTTTGATATTAATAATGAGATTAAGTTGATTGAGGATTATTATTCTCCAGTGCCAGTATTTAAGGATTCATTATATGAAGCACCTGTTATGAATACTGGAACACCTGATCATAATCAGAATGTACCTAATATGCCTATTAATAATAGTAGATATATTAGCTCATTACCGACAGATGATGATGACGATACAGATCAGAATATCTATCAGTTTAGTTCTAGATACAGTTCATTGGATACAGAACCTGAACAGAAAGAAGAAAAGGAATTAGTAAAACCATTCACAATTAATGTAGCATAATTATAGCCAGTAGGAGAGTAATCTCCTACTGGTTTTATGATTGTGAAATACCTAAATTGTTTCTATTCTTTGACAAGTAATCTCTATCAGCATTATAGATACTATTCATCATATTCACCATATCAGATGGTGTGAGTGCATAGAACCTATTTTGCTCTAAGGTAAACTCTTTGAGATTACACATGCCATTTAATGCTAAAATAACAAAGTATGTCTCAACAGAACCATACAGGTCAAATGCTAATAATTTTGGTTTATATGCATATTTCATTTTTTCTTCTGACGAAACAACTACACATTTCTTCAGTGCTTTTAATTCATCCATGTATGTATATATGATATTGTCTATAGCGTATACCATATCAGGCTCAGTTAAAGATTGTTCAAAAACTGCATACTTAGAATAAGTTACACTATCCATATCCTTAAGAGCTATGAATTGGGAAATGGTATAAGTTTCGTTAGGATCTGTGATATTTACAGCTGACATTAATCTTCATACCTCCTTAATATCACTGGTTTATTTATATCGCCTCCGATAAAGATAAGAATAACATTATCTCCTCGAGATAATGAAGTCATATTAGACGGCAATTTTATTGAAATATAATTCGATGTAGTACATGGGGTTATATACATCGATTCTGTGTTAGATACAATGTTTTGCGTACTGATTGCAAGATCAATATTATCATAAGCTTGATCTAGTGGTAATGTTGGGGTAGCTATTGGTATAGCTATCTTAGCATATGGCCCAGTAGTATCTTCCATACAAATTCCAATCTCTGGATATCTGAGATCTATGGTACCGTCACTATAGAAATTCGTATTCATAGTTATCTACACCCCCTGGAACACAATAATTAATATATGGTTGGCCAGATCGACCACAATCCGTAAAAAGGAGACTATAACAATGCAGAATAATACACAATTAGAAACAGTTATTTCTGATCTATTCGCCCAGTTAGGACTTGGACTTGATATTAATTCTGGGAGACTCATTGATCAGGATACATATCAATATCTTTTATTTAATAATAATTATATAGTGGCACCTAATGCAATTCTTCGGCATAGAAGAGATACTGTATTAGATGTACTTGGAAATAATAAATTGGCTGAATATTTTATGAATGTAATGATAAGCAAAGAATCTCAAGAGAATGGATTATATATTCAAGTATTATCTACAGAAGAGTTCCAATCAGGAACCTCAGCATTTATTAAAAAACGGTTAGTTGCAAAAACAAATTTTGGAGAATACTATACTGGATATTATTATAACTACTGCTTATGCTGTATAGATATGATATTCCAATTAGGACAATTCCCAGCAAGATATTTACATGAGTTAGATTATACAGAAGAGTATATTCAGAAGCGACTCGAGGAACAGCAAACCAAAACAAAAGGCAGGGGTAGAAGATGATATTCAATCCGCAACAAGAAGAAGTGATTAGAGCTGGAGTCCATCACTTACTATATGGATCCGAACAAGTATTTCAGTTTGATGGCGGGCCTGGTACTGGAAAGACCCAATGTATACACGAAATTATTCGTAGAGCAGGTATACCTTTAGATAGAGTAGCACCTATGGCGTATATTGGCCAAGCTGCTATTGTGATGAGAACCAGAGGACTTTATAATGCTAGGACAATACATTCTTGGTTATATGAAGTCGTGGAAGAATATGTATTGGATGAGCATGGAGAGAAGATGCTTGATCCAGTGTATAATAAACCTATTGTGAAATATGTTTTTGTACCTAGAGATTTGGATGATATTGATGTATTCATCATTGACGAGGGGTATACTGTACCTAAGAAGATGAAATACGATATAGAATCAAGAGGTAAAAAGATTATTGTATGCGGAGATAGGAATCAGTTACCTCCAGTAGAAGATGAACCGGCATATCTGGTTGATGGTAAAATATATCATCTTACACAAGTAATGAGACAATCATATGGATCATATATTATAGAATTGGGCCAGATGGTCTTAAATGGAGTAGAACCACCATTAGGATTACATGGTAATGTTTTGGTTATAGAACGTGATGATCTCAATGAAGAGATGATTAAGAATTCTCAGGTAATAATTTGTGGAACCAATAGAACAAGAGATTACTATAATAACTATATTAGACAAGAGATCCTTCATAAAACTACTAGATTACCAGGGCTCGGTGAACGAGTTATGTGTAGAAAAAACAACTGGAACATAGAAGTTGACGGTATTAATCTTACAAATGGGTTAACCGGAACAGTGTCAGTTCCAGCTGATGTATATAATTTCGATGGGAATAGTTTTACTATAGATTTCAGATCAGATCTGTTAGGATTAAATTTCCCGAGAATACAATGTGATTATAAATATTTTACAGAAACAGATCGAAAGAAAAAAGAGTTTATTAAAAACTCTAGGTATGCTCATGGGGAGATGTTTGAATATGCATATGCTAAAACAACACACCTGTGCCAAGGTTCTCAATACTATAACGGTATCTATATATCTGAATATCTTCATCATGATATACAAAGGCAGCTTGATTTTACTGCAGTCACTAGGTTCATTGATGGTATGATTTATGTGGTAAAAAAGCGGAAGAAATATTATTAATGATTATATATTATATATTTGAGAATAAATTACAAGGAGGAATTTTTGATGGAAGAAAAGAAATTAGTTAAACCTTTTACAGTATCAATTAATAGAGGAGATACATCTGAAGAGAAAGCTCAAGAATCTGAGCAGACAATGCCGATGGATACTCTTGCGATTGTTAGAGCTGAAGAGGAGAAAAGAAAAAATCAAAACGAACATGTAAAATTAGAAAGACCATTTACAACAAAAGATACACCGGAGGAAAAGATGTATCTTATTCTTATGCAGTATTCTACAAAAGAATCATCTGCAGAATATGAAAGAGATTGGGCATTCTTTAGAGGAACAACCCAGGATTTATATGATCATCTGAAAACACTTATCAGCGATCCCGATATTGAGTTTGATGTGATGAAATCAAGACTTTTAGTTAATGGTGAGAAGTCAAGATTAACAAACAATGTATCTGTATATGCATTTATGCTTGGTTGCCAGGAGAAGAACAAGATCACTGAGGAGACACCTTTTGATATCTCAGAATATTATTATGAGTTAAGCGACGATGAGGAGGCAGAATTCCATGGGGAAGAAAGGACGAAATAACGGACAACGACAGGTTAGATTACAGCCATCATTCTTTCAACAACAAGCTCAGAAATATGGTCCTGATTGGATGAGCAGAATTAATACTGAGATTGTGAGAAAGAATGCTTTAAAAATCTTTAAAGATTTGGCGATGGGAGGTATTAATGTAGATCATGAATATGAGTTCTTTAATAATTATGATTTCACATATGCATTATTCCAGGCATCTGTAGATAATGCGAAATATAATTATTATTCATATTATGGATTGAGTTTATCACCGGAGTTAGCAATGGATACTGAAATGCAGAAAGTATGCAGCGAGCATTATCAGTTATATACATTATATAATTCTATTTCGATACATCTTAATAATGTGCTTCAAAATCTCACGTATTATAATGGAGCATATACAAGAATGTATCTGTTACAGTTAGTGGCAGAGATCCGATGGAAGAGTAAATGTTTTAACGGATATTTCATTACACTTCCAAAGCAGGATGATAAGTCTTATATTAAGAAAAGAAGGGAGATACCTGATCATGACAAAGGATTTAGTAATCAAGGCGAGGAAGGATTTTGGGGACAATCCCATTAAAGTAACTTGCGATAACATGATCACCTTTTGGGATAATACAGCAAAGAACCCAAAAGTGATTTGGGATGATGCTAAAGAAACAGTAACGATTTTCAGAGAGACAACAGAAGATATCCAGGAAGGATATCCTCTATCAGTTCTCGTATGCGATTATGACGAGATTCAGTATATTGAGGGATTCTTTGATCCTAAAAATGCAATGGAGTGGTTAGAAAACAACAAATCTAGATTCAAAGATGATTCTGACAGAGAAAAAGCTAAAGAACTTTGCACACGTTCCATTGCAAATAGGGGATACACAGGAACCCGTCCAATGTCTAATATAAACCCACAGAGAAGATACTAGTTTACAAAATAATTACAGGCGAAACACTATATTAAAAATTTTGGTATCTAATCAAATATATAGTTATATATTATATATTTGATTCATGATATAATTGATCAATTAAATTTCTAAGGAGGAAACTAAACATGAATGCATTCAACAACAATTTTACAAATTTCAACAACCAGGGATACAACACTGGCGCAGCTATGGCAGGAGCACCGATGGGATATGCTCAACCGACAGCTAAAACACCGCTGATGACAAATCCGCTTACGGATGAGGACAGAAAACTCTTAGCAGAGAAAGTAGATCAGTTTGATCTTAACGTAACAAGAGAAGAACTGGCATATGCTATCTGCACGCATAAGAGAGATGGTAAGTATGATATTGTTCCGGCAAACGATGGAACAGGTGATGTCATTTGTAAAACATGCCATGCAAGATTCAATCCGAACCTGGTAACACCGGAATATGTACAGGACGCAGTAGACAGAATTCTTAACGTGCTGCAGACACTTAAGTACATTGGAGTTGATCTGAACATTGATGTGATTAAACAGTATTTTGCAATGATTCCATACTTACAGAGAGTACCGAAACTGTACAAGCTGGAAAATCATGTCTTCAACAAATATCAGGAAGCTTCACCGGTACAGCCTACAAATACACCAAACATCTTTGGAGCATTTAACATGATGACAAATCCGGCAGTTCCGATGGGTGGATATGGAATGTATGGACAGTACGGAGCACCAATGGGACAGCCAGTACAGTCTCCATTCATGGCACAGCAGGCTCAGATGATGGGACAGCAGAATCCGTTATATCAGCAGCCAGCACAGCAGGCACAGGCAGGATCAGTACCAGCATCAGAAGTGCAGAATATGATCAATCAGGCAGTAGCGGATGCAATGAAACAGAACGGTGGACAGGCGCAGGCAAAACCTGCAGATGTAACTGTTAAAGAGAAACTGTCTCTGTAATCTGTTAGCAGGTAAATAATTAGAGAGTGGGTTCACGCCCACTCTCATTATTTTTTCTACTATGCTGTTTAACTACAGAATAAGATACGTATAAGGAGGAATAGTATAGTATGGCTAAAAGTAAAGCTCCAACCACCACGTTGGATCAAAGCATGATTGAAAACATACAGAACTATGGTTCTCAGATTAAAACTCTTGAGGACTTTGTCACAGTTGTAAGACAGAACCCTGGTTACCACTTGGGTAGTATTGGTAATAAGGGTGTAAAGAATATGGCTAGAGAAATCTGGCAAAACTCATTTGATGAAATGGATAAAGAAAGTTCTCCATGCACATGGGTTAAGATTACATTTGATGAAAGAACATGCGGATTTATATGTGAAGATAATGGTAGAGGTATTCCAATTGGAGATATCTTACGAATCTTCATGGATCCAAATACATCATCAAACTATGTGAAAAAACCTGGAGAATATTCATCAGGACTTCATGGTGTTGGTGCTAAAGTAACTAATGCTATGTCTCATAAGTTTATTATCGAGTCATATAAGTTTAACGGAGACGCAAGACGAGTTGAATTCACTGAAGGATATCCGTGGAAACAGGGGGAGAAAAAGATTCCTAATCCACAGAAGAAACAAGGTACAATGATATACTTTGAACCTTCTGTAGAAGCATTAGGAGAAATCTCAGTTTCATGTAAAGACGTATATAGATGGCTGACAAATATCCTGCCATTAAATGCTGTAGGGGATACTGTATACTTTACCGCATATGATTCAGCAGGGAATAAGAAATATGATGAGAAGATTGTAAACCAGGATGGTATTATTACCTATCTCATCAGAGAAACAGATTCTCCATTGATTGCACCTATTATCTTACAGAGAGATACAGGTCATATGAAGATGGAGATTGCAGTAACGTGGGATGCTTCGGACTCAGCAACAGATAGTGTTACTGCATTTGCGAATAAGTGTCCTACATTATTTGGAACTCATATTGATGGGTTCAATGCAGGTATTAGTTCATTCTTCGTAAGTTATATGAATAAGATTTATCTTGCAGGACAGAAGAAGAATAAACTTACTGTAATTAAGAATGATATCCGTTCAGGTATGAAAGCTATTGTTACAGTAGCTCACTTAGTACCTATCTTTGACGGACAATCAAAAGAGAAATTGAGTAATGCTGATATGGAACCTTTCGTAAGAGAGACTGCCATGGAATTGCTTGATGAATGGGCAAAGAAAAATCCTAAGGATCTTGCTACACTTTGCAAGTATTTTAAGGATATTGCCGAGGTAAGAACATCATCTGATAAACAGAGAGTACGACTTACTGATAAATATACCAAGTCTAAGTTTACGAATTTACCATCTAAGTTTGTAGCTCCAACTGGACATAAAGAAACAGAGTTCTTTATCACAGAGGGAGATTCAGCTGCAGGTTTGATGCGAAATCATAGAGTAAATGCTAGACAGGGATACTTCCCGATTAGAGGTAAATTGCCAAATGCATTTAAGAAATCTAGAAAAGACTTCTTAGCTAATGCGGAAGTTGCAGGTATCATTAATATTATCGGCGGTGGATATGGAAGAGACTTTGACATTAGTAAAGTTAAATGGGATAAGATTATCTTCTGTACTGATGCCGATCCGGATGGAAATCATATCAAAGCATTATTGCTTAGATTCTTTATCATGTATATGCCGCAGCTTATTGAAGCAGGTAGAGTATATGCTGCTTTACCGCCATTGTATGGTATCAAGATGGGTAAAGATAAGTATGTATACCTTAGAGATAGGATGGAGTATGTAAAGTATATCCAGAAAGACTTTTCTAAGAATAACAAGGTATATGAGCTTAAGTCTAAAACGCCGATGAGATCAGCTGAGTTATCTAAACTTCTTTATGTAAATATCGATTATGTACGAGAAGTGAATCGCGTTGCAGATAACCATGCAATCGATCCAGTATTGCTTGAGAGTGTATTGACTCTTAAGTTTAATAATGTAACTGATGCTAAATTCAAAGCAAGTATCAAGAAACAGTTTAAGTATATTGATAAGATCGAGAAGAAGAAAGGTACTATTGTTATCGAGGGTCTAGTAAACTCCAAGTACCAAACAGTATTCGTTAATGATACTCTTATCAATGAATCTAAAATGATACTTGATATTCTTGCACAGAACAAAGCATTAGCTTATAATGTGAATGGTCAGGTTATGTCTATATATGAACTGATGTCAGTATTCGAGAAATCCGCGCCTTCATCTATCCAGCGTTATAAAGGTTTAGGAGAGATGGATGGACAAAGATTGTTCAACTCGACACTTGATCCAGAGAATAGATGCTTGATTAGATACACTATCGATAATGTAAAAGAAGAGATCGACTCTATTAAATTCTATGAGGATAATAAGGCTCGATTGATTGAAGATGTAAAAGTAAGTAGATTCGAAGTAATCGAATAATTGGTATGGGGAGAAATCCCCATACCTTTATTTTGGTGAAAGGGGGATATTATGGAGTATGAACAGATATGGTATAGTATACCTGGATTCTTAGCATATGAAATAAATATAAATACAATGCAAGTTAGATCCAATAAGCATCCAAATAAGATGACTCATCATATAATGAAAGAAGATGGTGGTAAAGTTACTATTGTGGATGATTATGGTGATCCTAAACGAATGAAAGTAATAGACCTATTCAATTTAACTTTTAAACCGGGGGAAGATGCTAAACCTGTCCCACGAGCTACTAATTCGGTATGGATGGGATCTATGAGTAAGGTTAACAGGAATTATGATTCTAATATCGATCTCTTAGGTGGAACATTTAAAGAAACGTCTCAGGAGAAAGATAAGAATCAGGAAGTGGCCTTTTCTGGCTTCTTAGATTATGTTAAACAAGAAGAACCAAAGACTAAGCCGTTTATTATTAACCCTAAATAAACTTACTATTAATCAACTAAGGAGGTTATTATAATGGCAGAAACAATTATAGAACGTGATGCGTTAGACCAATACAAATCTGATATGGTTAGATATAGTATTGAGACTAATAGACGACGTGCGTTTCCGGATTATAAGGATGGCTTTAAATTATGCCATCGAAGAATCTTATATGTAATGGCATTTGATGTGCCATGTTATAGACGACTCGTAAAGTCAGCACAGGTAACTGGTAAAGTTATGGGAGAATATCATCCGCATGGCGATACTTCTATCTACGATGCAATCGTTCCAATGGCTAACTGGTATGATACGTATGTGCCGTTGGTGTATTCGGAATCTAATATGGGTTCAATGCAAGGAGACCGTGCAGCTGCTCCACGATATACGGAGGTTATGTTATCAGAATTTGCTAAAGAAGCAATTTTTAATGATATGAAAGAAACTCCTAATATTGTGGATTGGACTGATACGTACTCTGGTGATAAGAAAGAACCTGTATATCTTCCGGTAGCAATTCCATTAGTGCTTATTAATGGAACTTATGGTATCGGAACAGGTAAACAGACATCTATCCCACCTCATAATATTAATGAGGTTATTGATGCTACTTTGAAACTTATGGACAATCCTAATGCGCAAATTGTACTGGTTCCAGATCAATGTATGCCTTGCCAAATCATTGATACTAATTGGAAACAGATTTGCAATTCTGGTTCTGGGAAGTTCAGAGTACGAGGCATCATTGATATTGAGACTGCAGATAAAGGAAAGAAAAATGAACACTATGTACTTGTAGTAAAATCATTGCCAGATATGGTAATTATTGATGACGGTAAAGAACATGGTGTTTTAAACCAGATCAATGATCTTGCTAATAAAGGAAGATTACCTCAGATCACTAAGCTTGAAGAAGATTCACAAGGAAAAGATCTCAAATTTAAGATTCATCTTAAACCAGGATCTGATCCTAATTATGTAAGAGACTATTTGTATAAAGCAACTAACTTGGAAAAATCTCAGTCAGTTAACTTCGAAGTTCTTGACGATATCGAGTTAATAAGATTCTCTTACAAATCATATTTACAAGCTTTTATTGACCAGCGTAAAATTACTAAGTTTAGAAAGTATTGTATAGATCTTCAAGATGCGAGAACTTCTTTGCATGAGAAAGAGATTTGTATTATGCTTATTCAGACTGGCAAAGTTGATGAAGTATATAAGAAGATTAGAAAGTCCAGAGCAAAGAATGATCCGGAGCTTCTTGAATGGCTTATGAAGTTTTTGAATATCACAGATCTGCAGGCTAAGTTTATTATCAATTACCCATTGAAGAAACTTACCCCTGCACATCTAAAAGATTATCAGGAAGAAGCTAAGAAGTTCAAAGCGATTGAGAGTCATTGTATGGATATGATCCTTGATGAGAAGAAAGTAGAAGCAGAGATCAAAGAAGAATTATTGTACTTTAAGAAGAAGTACGGATTCAAGAGAAAATCTGTTATTATCAGTGAAGCAGATGTATCTAATATTCCGAAAGGAACTTTCAATGTAGTTATCACAGAAAATAACTATATTAAGAAACTTCCTGAGAATGAATTGATTGGAGCTTACAAAGGTGACAATCCGATGAAAGTCATCAAGATTGAGAATACAAGTGATCTTATCTTATTCACTTCATCAGGTAGAGCGTTTAAGATTCCAGTAAGTAAGATTCCTATCACAGAGAAAAACTCTATTGGTATGGATGTCAGAATTCTTATTAAAGGAATTTCATCAGAGATTGTTGGATTATTCGACAGTACTGTATTAACTAAACTGGCAAAATCTAGATCTCCAAAATATTATGCAGTTATCTGTACAGAGAAGAATTGCATCAAGAAACTTGATTTAGACGATGTTACAATCGCTACCCCTGGAGGTATAATAATGACTCGTTTAAATGAGGGAGATCAAATTAAGAGTGTCGTAATTGCACCAAATACGTATGATGTGGTTATCTATTCTAAAAAGAAAGCACTAAGATGCAATATGAAGTCAATCCCAAATTACAAGAGAACTGCTCTTGGCGTATATGCTATGAATACGAAAGATGATCTTGATGGGGTGGCTATATTGGATCCAAGTGCTACCGATATCTTAGTGGTAACAGAAAGTGGAAGAGTGAATAAGTTTGATATATCTGGACTGTCAGTATCTGATAGATATAAAGCAGGAAATACTGTAATCAAACTTGGTAAGACTGATACAATTCATTCTATGTTTGGGGTAAATGACAATATGACTTTGCATATTCTTACAAAGAATAGTAAGCAGGATATTGCTATCAAAGATATACCTAGAACATCATCTATCTCTGCAGGAAATAAAACAGTTCCATTGCGTGGAGATATCTTGGTTAAGGTTACGGTAGATTAATAAAATAAGAGCAGGTGTCAATTCATCTGCTCTTATTTTTTGGAGGTAAATTATGATTTATATGATTCTAGGCGATACTAATGCCGGTAAAGATACAATTCTGAATGGAGTAGCTAGTGATAGACATCTTAGATTGAAAAAGCTAGTTCAATATACTACTAGACCTAAGAGAGAATACGAGAAAGATGGAAAAGATTATCTCTTTTGTAAAGATTGGGATTTTGAATACTTCTTCAAGTATCATAAACTTATATATTCATACTATGTGAATACCGAACACGGCGTATGGTGGTATGGTGTGGAAAAACAAAAGTTTAATGATGATACAGATTATATTATGACAGGAAATCTTACGGCTCTTAAAGGATTCATTGATAATGGATTACCTATTATCCCTATATTCATTCACGCCGATCTTGATGTACGAAAAGCTAGGGCTTTAAAGAGAGATGGAAGTACAGATAAGGAAGTTCATAGAAGACTACAGCAGACAGATATTCAAGATATATTACCATCAATTCCTAGCGAATTATTGTTAGATAATAATAAGACTTATCCAGATCATGCTGTTAAGGTTTTAACTAGAGCAATTGAAAGATGCAGAATAAATAAGTATAAAACATTCCACTTATATAAACCTGATAGAATGATACAGCTTGACGAACTTAATGATAAAATAGATAGTATTTATGCTAAAAACAAAATACAACTCTATAATAGAGATACTTTCATGGAAAAGGAGAAAAAGAAACATGAAAACACTAATTATTCATCATAACGATCGTGATGGTATCGTGTCAGCAGCTATCATGATTCAGTATGTAAAGAAATTACGTGATGAAATATGTGATGGTATTCGCACCGAAGAAGTAGACTATGCGATGCCATTATCTGACAAGATTAAGAATGCTGATTCTTATGATAGAATCATTATGGTAGATTATTCGATATCTACAAAAGACAATGCAGAGTGGGTTCTTAGGCTCAAGGATAAAGATAAGGATATTATTTGGATCGACCATCATGTTTCGTCATTCAAAACAATTTCCAAATACCCTGAACTTGGTGAACTTAAAGGCCTTAGGGCTGTTGGTATTGCAGGTTGTGGTTTATGCTGGTTATACTCAAAGGGCATTACTGAGCTGCAGCCTAATATACATAAAGATGATGCAGTTGCCATTCTCAAGCAATACAAAGCTCCTAGCGTTGTAGTATTTTCTCATAAGTATGATATATGGGATACTTCTAAAACCGTAATCGATTTTTCAAGAGGATTTAACCCATCATCGTGCACTGACACTGAACTTTACACTGCACTTCAGTATCCGAAGTATGACAAGATCATTACTGATAAAGCTATTGATAACGGTTCTGTTATTACGAACTATCTGAATTCTAAAAATGAGAGAGTTGCGAGTCAGATCGGATTTGAATTAGATATCATCGATGATCGCGAAGAAGTTCCAGTAATCTATAAAGCTTTCGCAATGAATGATGTTTTTAGCTCATCATTGAATTTTGGCGACAGAATAAATACATATGACATTGTAATGCCATTCTATTTCAATGGAGATAAGTATGTATATTCAATGTACAGTGCAAAAGACGATGTGGATGTGGAGCCATTATGTACAGCATTAGGTGGTGGAGGCCATAAACATGCTGCTGGGTTCACTTCCAAAACTTTGGATATCAGTAGAGGTGGAGCTCTGATCATTAAAAATAAAGAATAAAACATATGGTGGACTCTAATGTCCACCATATTTATTTTGTCTGTAAAAGTCCGATTTTTCAATTGTATATTATAATAGTGATAGTAAAATGAATAATAAAAATGGGTAGCGATTATTTGTTTTATTATCACAAAAGATGATGTGAGAAGAGTACAATTTATAACTAGTCACATTATCGCAAACTAATCAACCATGCGAGAAAAAAGAACAAAGGAGGAAAATAACATGGGAAAAACAACAATCAAGGAAATTGAATTTTATGATGGAAGCGAAAAGGTAGATCTTTCCATCAAACTGTCAAAAGAGGAACAGGAGACATTGTTAGAAGCTTGCAAGTCTAAGAGACAAGTAGGTTTCTTGGTAGATCAGTACTACCAGTCTCAGCAGTATCGTATCACAGCTGAGAACCAGGTTAGATCGTTAATGCAGATGGTAGACTTTGCCGCTGATGAGACATCTAACCAACCACTGTTTATTACGAAATCTATCGATATGGCGAAAGCTCAGGAAGCGCTGAACTGCAGTTATATGGATTTCATCACGAAACACATTCCAATATGCAAATGGCTTCGTTCTATAAAAGGAGTCGGCCCTGTACTCGCAGCATATTTGTATGCTACGTTTGATGTAGAAAAAGGTAGATATGCTACAGACTTTTTGTCTTATGCAGGGCTGAATGATAATAACAATCCTTGGCTGGGTAAAGAAAAAGGTACAGCTTTAGCTAAGGAGGCTCTGAAATATAGAGATGAGCAGATGGCTCCTACTCGAACTCTGCTCAGAAATCTCGTAGATGAGTACAGAGTAGGAGATAAAGATTTGGATGATCTTTTCGAGAAATTCGAAAAGAAAATCAAACCGATCAATATCAAAGAAGACGATGTTGCGGAAGAAATTGTAACTCGTCTTCAGAGTGTATTGGGTAAAAAAGCTATACTTGATGATGAGTATATTATTCGTCAAGTAACTGACAACTATACTGATATATGTGATTATATTAGTATATTGAAAAACCCAAAAGCTTGCACAGATATCATGATTGGATACTGTGCAGACAAGGCGCATAGACGTCCTAGCAAAGTTAAAGAGGGCGTTTACAACAACTGGAGGTCCAAATCTGCAAAGACAAAGGAGCCTACAGTTGATGATCTGGCAAGTTATCTTGCTAAGCCACCATACAATCCTGATGCTAAGAAACAGATGTATGTACTTGGAGACATGTTCGTACGAAACAGTAACAGGGGATCTCTGTATGGCGAGATTTATAAAGCTCGTAAAGAAGAAGAAACGATTCGAAACGAGCGAGGTGAGTTTGCCAAACAAGCTAAACATGAGCTTGAAAGTAAAACCTGGAGCGATAAAACTTCAGAGACTTACAAAGCTCTTGAGCAAGGCAAACTTTCAAAAGCTCATATCAATATGAGGGCAAGACGTTATGCTGAAAAGTTGTTCTTGTCACATGTTTATGAAGCAATGTACTTCGAGCACTTCCGCGAGGAAGCACCAATGCCATATATTATAGCAATTGGTGGTCATCATGACTACATTGCTCCTGAAGTAGATTTCAAGGATTACCTCTAAGAGGTAATCCTTTTTAGCCGACAATAGAAACTGGTCAGAAAATGTAAACGATTCTGGTTTCACAAATAATCCGGAAGAATAAAAGACTCAAATGCTTAAAATAATCATATATATTAAAAGAGTCTATAAACACAACTATTCATATAGCCGACAAGCGTAGAAAGAGAAGTGGTTTTATACTACTTCTCTTTCTTTTTTGCCTCTGGAACATCGAAGTAATTGACATAAGGAGGGTTTTACGATGGCTCAGAAAGTTACAAAAGTTGCTGTGAATAAAATTTATCCAGTAGTGGATAAATCTTTGCAGCGCAATACTTCAGCATATAAGAAAAATATAGAGAACTTTATTCGCATGAGATCCACAGATTTATACGATGTAGTTCCGGTACGAAGAATTCCTTTTGGTTCTGATGATATAGATGATTTCTTTAAAGCTATGAAGATAGATAAAAATGAAATCACTTCATATCTTACAGAAACTTATTATTGGAATATGAATTTTAATCCTCGCGCAGCTAAAGATGAGTTTACCATGACGATGATGATGGTAATCAGATATTTTGTTTTAAAGGGAAGAATGAAAGATGCAGAAATCTCTGCTGTATATTTAGCATTCTCAGGGAAATTTTATCCATCTATTCATTCTCAGAAGTTTCCAATCCCACCGGAGAAGTATAGACATATTATGGAGTATGTACTGAACAATGTACTTACACAGAAGTATGATCTTAAAAGAGAAGGATCTGTATTCGGTGCAATTAGATCTATCTGTTTAACTTGGTTAAATACATATAAATCTAAGTTCAGAGATCCTGATGATGAAGATGTAGCTGATATGATTCAGCAGCTTCACGGACGTATCAAATCATTTTTGGGAAATATTGCTACAGCCTATTACGATGCATATGAGAAGAAAGATGTATACTTTGCTTATTCATCTGATTCTAATGATCAAGAGACTTTTCGTGTGGCTGATAGCGATTCGTTAGCGGCAGAAAGAGCTGTTGAGAATGGAATGAATTGGATTACATCCAAGGGTGTTGATTATAGGATGTGTAAATTAGCATCCGATAAGAATGTAACTACTGATGAGATTAAAAATATTATTGAATCTATTCAAGAAGATAGAAACAATATTATACTTATCAGAGAATTAATGCAATTAATGGTGGCTGAGTTCTTTGCCAATTCTAACAGTAAAGACGTTACATCATACGAGTTCATTAAAGTGACTATAGTTGCTAAACCTAATACACGTAATAAGAATATTATACGTGAGAAAGAGATTGTAGAAGGATGGCTGGATGAGAACTCTCCTCAGTATAGAAAGAGAAAGAGTAGACCGGACACCAAATCATCCTATCATAAATCAGTATTAGCGTATTATGCACTGGTAATCAATACGGCTAATAAATAATGTAATTGTATATTATAATAGTGAATCATGTAAGTAGAATGATCAGTCAGAACAAATGATTCATATAGGTGAACTAATCACAGCCTTTAAAAGATTCTGAAAGGTGAAATAATCAACAAGGTAAAAAGATTCATATTAGTAAAAAAATCAAAATTGCAAAAAGATTCTGAAAGGAGAAAATAATCTACTATGAAAAAAGATTCAGGAATGATAAATAATCATCTCACATAAAAGATTCACATTAGCTAAAATATCAACAGAAAGAAAAGATTCATGAAGAATAATTAATCTGTTATTGAAAAAGATTCTAAAAGGAGAAAATAATCAATGTTTTTAAAAGATTCGTGAAGAATAACTAATCTATAAGCATAAAAGATTCAAATGGATAAACTGATCTAATATTGGAAAAGATTCAAAAAACGTAATCAATCAGACATATTAAAAGATTCATACAAGAAAACTAATCAGAAGATGAAAAAGAATCAGATATGGAAAAATATCACAAATATTAAATGATTCTGATGGGTAAACTAATCTACCAGGCAAAAAGATTCATATGAAAGAACTAATCAGGAAATCAAAGAGAATTAGGTGAGCAAAATTATCACAAATATTAAATGATTCTAATAGTAAAAATAATCTATAAATAAAAGAGATTCTAAGATTGTAAACGATCTACACTGTCAAAAGATTCAGAATTAGTTAATAATCATGGCAATAAAAAGATTCTAAAAAAGCAAATAATCATCAAGGTAAAAAGATTCCGTAAGGGGGAATAATCATTAATATAAAAAGATTCAGAGGTACAAAATATCACATGCGAAAAAGATTCAAATATCCTAAAATACATATCATATACAAAAAGAGATTCTAAGAATTTACTAATCATCATGTCGAAAAGAATCAGAGTAAATTACTAATCTTATTAATTAAAGTGATTCATATGTAATAACAACTCATAAGCTGTAAAAGATTCAAATAGCTCAACTAATCATGTTTGTAAAAAGATTCAAATGGAGAAAATAATCTATCGTATACAAAAGATTCATATAACTTAACTAATCACTGTCTATAAAAGATTCATATATGATAACCAATCACAATTATTTAAAGATTCAGATGATTTTAATAATCACAACAACAAAAAGATTCAATCATATTTATTTTATTCATAGGAGTAAAAGATTCATATGACTTAACTAATCATAATTGTAAAAAGATTCATGAGGAGAAGAACAATCACCATATCCAAAAGAGTCTAATAGGGAGAACAATCAATACTACTAAACGATTCAGCTATATAATTTAATCATATATACTAAAAGAGTTAATAGAAAGAAATAATCGCATTATATAAACGATTCTATATAATGGTACTATTCACAGTGTTTAAAAGATTCACATGAAAGGAAAAATCATAAAATCTGAAAGATTCACAAGGACGAAAAAATCGAATCAGCAAAAAGATTCATATGAAAGGAAAAATCATAAAAATTAAAAGATTCACTGGGAAGAAAAAATCGAAAAAATCAAAAGATTCACAAGCCATAAAAAATCACAATAACAAAAAGATTCACAAAGGGAGAGAAATCAATCTATTCAAAAGATTCGTATGAAAGGAAAAATCTGATATGCGGAGAGATTCAAGATAATAAAAAAATCAAAATTATCAAAAGATTCGCAAGGAATAAAAAATCACAATAGCAAAAAGATTCACAAAAGAGAAAAAATCAGCCTAATTTAAAGATTCACGAGGAAAGAGTAATCAATCTAGTCAAAAGATTCAAAAACGAAGAGTGATCAGGATAGTTAAAAGATTCATTATCAAAACAAAATCATGGGAGTAAAAGATTCATTAGGATAGAACTATCATCATAATGGGAAAGAGTTTAATAGGTAAAACAATCATTACTACTAAACGATTCGTGAAAGTAGAAAAATCAATCATCCGAAAAGAATCAATAATAACAACTAATCTGCTAGGGCAATTGAGGAGAGGTTACATACGTAACCTCTTTATTTTTTTTGAAACTTTATAGTAAGGAGGTGGTTATATGCATATTACAGATAAAGACGATAGACCTGTAAGTAATTATAATCCGCTGTTAGATACTGAAGTGGATTTAGATGCACCTTATATAGACTTTACTTATGTGGAGAATACTAGCGAAGTAAAAGTGCCTAAATCTGGTTTATATGATACATTGTACTATAATGATACCAAGATCATTATTGTGAATGAAGTTTCTGAATTAGAAATTAGATTCTATTCATCAACTGTACCAAATGAGAATTACAGAATAGGACAGAAACACATTAAAGGAAGATGCACAGATATACAGAAAGTAACCAAAGCTGGAGATAATTCTAATCTCGGATTCTATCTAGCCTTTGATACCTCTTTGGAATGGTTTGGTAAAAAGAAAACTGTTAAAGTAGATCAGACTTACGTAGACATTACAAAGACCAAGTGTATCGCTATTCTGTATTTTGATGAAAAAGGTAGGATAACAGGAGAGTTGGATATTCCTATAGAAGATTGGTTTTCTCCTAAGGTATATCTTAACACTGCTTTTGTTGTATCAGATCCAGAGCCATATGCATTCAAAGTAGATGATTATGTTGATACTACAGTATATATAAAAGAAGAATATGAGCGTGGAAAATTCAGAGTAGTAGAGAAATCATATACTGGACGTATAAGAGAATTGAAACTTATGAAGAGAGAATGGCAAACTACAGATGAAAATGGGGTTAACACTACACACACTATGTATTATTATATGATAGAATTGGATATGTCTACGTTGTATGACTATCATACAGTTAAGATTGCTAGTGTTGTAGTAAAGCATATGCAATTACATAAATTCCCAGATCCTGAAATATAAATAGATCCTAGAGCTTAATTGCTCTAGGATTCAGTTTTGTAAAAGTCAATATTTTCAATTGTATATTATAAT
>ERZ779737.591-NODE-591-length-33193-cov-4.518981_pt1 | contig 33193 bp, 31 predicted proteins | sample MGYA00511889_ERZ779737 | MGnify/ENA primary metagenome ERZ779737 (study PRJEB29588, sample SAMEA2163575) | human gut metagenome | biome: human gut; feature: human-associated habitat; material: faeces | place: Denmark | collected 2008/2010 ... | reverse complement strand
AGAAGCACTGGAAAAACAGATCCATCGAGCGGCACAGAAAGTGACCAACAAAATGCTTTTTGAACTGTGGGGACGGATCAGCGATGCAGCATTTCGGGAGTGCATAGATGGACTGGAAGAGATTTATGCGTGCCAGGTTTCAAATGCGTTTGACTTTAATGAAAAAGGAGAATAAAAATATGAGTAAGCAACAAATTCCTTACAAAATCTATCTTGACGAAAGCGAGATGCCCAAGTCGTGGTATAATCTCCGCGCGGATATGAAGACGAAGCCTGCTCCGCTCCTTAATGGTCAGACGTTTAAACCCGTCACCGCCGAAGAGCTCAAGGCTGTCTTTTGCGACGAACTCGTAGCGCAGGAATTGGACGATACAACGCCGTATATTGCCATACCGCAGGAAATTCTCGATTTTTACAAGATGTACCGTCCGTCGCCGCTTGTCAGAGCTTACTGCCTCGAAAAGAAACTAGGTACCCCCGCTAAAATTTATTATAAATTCGAGGGCAACAACACGTCGGGCAGCCATAAGCTCAACAGCGCAATCGCTCAGGCATACTATGCCAAAAAGCAAGGGCTCAAAGGAGTCACCACCGAAACGGGCGCAGGACAGTGGGGAACCGCTCTCTCTATGGCGTGCGCATATCTCGGTCTCGATTGCAAAGTGTTTATGGTTAAATGCTCCTACGAGCAAAAGCCCTTCAGAAGAGAAGTTATGAGAACTTACGGAGCGTCGGTAACGCCTTCTCCTTCAATGGAAACGGCTGTAGGCAGAAAAATAAATGCAGAGCATCCCGGCAACAACGGAAGTCTTGGCTGTGCCATATCCGAAGCGGTGGAAAGGGCGGTCACGTCTAAAGGATACCGCTACGTTTTGGGAAGCGTTTTAAACCTCGTTTTGCTTCATCAGTCTATTATCGGTTTAGAGTGCAAAACAGCTCTGGATAAATACGGCGTCAAACCCGATATAATCATCGGCTGTGCGGGCGGCGGTTCAAACCTCGGCGGTCTTATCTCTCCGTTTATGGGCGAAAAGTTAAGAGGCGAAAACGACTACCGTTTCATAGCCGTGGAGCCGAGCTCCTGTCCGTCTTTTACGAGAGGAAAGTTTGCATACGACTTTTCCGATACGGGAGCAATTTGTCCCTTGCAAAAAATGTATACTCTCGGTGCGGACTTTATGCCGTCGGCAAGCCATGCCGGAGGGCTTCGCTATCACGGTATGAGTGCGGTGCTCAGTCAGCTCTATCACGATAAACTTATGGAAGCAACGTCGGTAGGTCAGGTAGATGTGTTTAAAGCGGCAGAGTATTTTGCCAAGGTTGAAGGCATTCTGCCGGCGCCTGAAAGCGCACACGCAATAAAAGCGGCAATCGACGAGGCGATAAAGTGCAAAGAGACGGGTGAAGAAAAAACTATTCTATTCGGACTGACCGGCACCGGATATTTCGATATGGTGGCATATCAAAGATATAACGACGGCGAGATGAGCGACTATATCCCGACGGACGAGGAAATAGGAAAATCTCTCGCTAAGCTTCCGAAAGTCGAGTAATCGAGCAAATTTAAATCTAAATATTCAGTTTTAAAACGGTATGCGATGAAACGGAATTTTAGTTAAAGTAAAAGGCGGTATATCTGCCTTTTATTTTGCCCTACGGCGTCGGCAAATTAAAGAGGTCGGTAAATTGAATTAGGTGGAGAAATTATAAGGGGAAAGCGTAGCAGGTTAAAATTTTATCGAAAAAAAAGTATAAAATGAAGCAAATTAAGGCGAATAATAAACCGAACGTTGACAAAAAATCGGAAACCGAGGTGAAAAAATCAAAAACGGGGGACACGTCGCTCTAAAAAAATTATGTCTTTATACGGGCGTCATTTGTTTGACAGCGTTTTAGGTTTATGATAAAATACTTTACGAGCCGCATGAGAGTGGTTTATAAGTATGCAATCGCATCACCTATGCTCAGCGAGACTGGTTAGAGGAGGTATGTTCAATGTACGCAATTATCGAAACGGGCGGCAAGCAATACAAGGTCGAGAAAGATATGCTTGTTAAGGTCGAAAAACTCGACGCCGAAGTCGGCGCAAACGTCGAACTCAACGCTTTGATGCTCGTAGACGACAAGGGTGCAGTCAAAACAGGCGCAAACGTCGGCAAAGTTACCGCTCAGGTGACAAAGCAGGACAAATTCGCCAAAATTTTGGTTTGTCACTACAAGTCCAAAAAACAAATCAGAAAGCGTCAAGGTCATCGTCAACCCTATACGGAACTTAAAATTGTATCGATAGGTTAATATGACTACAATCAGGTTTTTCAGAAACGATTTAAACTTCATAACGGCAGTCGAGTGCGAGGGGCACACTGGTTATGACGTCGAAGGTTACGACGTGGTGTGTGCGGCACTCAGCTCGATAGTGCAAACGGCGGTTTTGGGGTTAATGCAGGTGGCAAAAATCAACGTCGACTATAAAGTGGACGAGGAAAAAGGCTATCTTATGGTAAAACTCCCCAAACACATGACGGAAGTTGAGGCGCACGACGCCGACGTCGTTTTGAAAACTCTCTATTTAGGGGCGTCCGACCTCTACGAAGGTTTTTCGGACTATATCAATTTGGAGGTTAAAAACAATGTTTATTAAAATACAATTGTTTGCTCATAAAAAGGGTGTCGGCTCGTCAAGAAACGGTCGTGACAGTGAATCCAAAAGGCTTGGTATCAAGCGCGCGGACGGTCAATTCGTTTTGGCGGGAAACATTCTCGTTCGTCAGAGAGGAACGAAATTCCACGCCGGTAACAACGTCGGAAGAGGCAAAGACGACACGCTTTTTGCTTTATCGGACGGCGTAGTCAAGTATGAAAGATTCGGCAAGGATTCCAAAAAAGTGAGCGTTTACGAGAAAGAAGCAAAGTAATTTTTTAAAGCAATGCAAAAATTATACAAAAAAGGCCGTTAAAATCGGCCTTTTTTTATTGTTTTTGTTGCCTATATGCCTTAATTGGTGTACAATTGAACGGTACTTTATAAAAAAGTAGTTGTATTTTTTATTTTTTTTTGCACCGCTTATTCTTGAAATAATATCTCCTATCCCTTTTAAAATTGAAAGTAAATATTGTTTCAGAAATTGTCGTGCATTAAAGGAGGTAGATATGGATATGACAATAATCGAAAAATACGAAAAAAAGTGCAGTGAAATTTATCCCGTCAATACAGACCTTTACGACGAGTTCCACGTTAAAAGAGGACTAAGGGACAAATCGGGACAGGGAGTAGTGGCAGGTATAACGAATATCTCTAAAATAGTCGCTTGCAAAAAAATAGACGGAATCAATATGCCTTGCGAGGGAGAGCTTTATTACAGAGGCTACAGTATAAACGAGCTTGTTGACGGGCTTATGAAAGATGACCGCTACGGCTTTGAGGAAGTGGCGCACCTTTTGCTTCTCGGTGAGCTTCCAAACAAAAGTGCGCTTGACGAATTTAACTCTACGCTATCTCAGCTCAGGAAACTCCCGAAAAACTTTACCCGTGACGTCATCTTAAAAGCTCCGACAAAGGATATGATGATGAGCCTTTCAAAGAGTGTTCTGACGCTCGGCTCTTACGATAAAAAGGCGGACGACATTTCCGTGCCAAACGTTATAAGGCAGTGCCTTATGTTAATCAGCGTTTTCCCAATGCTTGCCGTTTACGGATATCACGCCTACAATCATTTCATTTGCGACGACAGCTTATATATTCACCGTCCCGACGATTCTCTCTCTACAGCGCAGAACTTTTTGAGAATGCTCCGTCCCGACCAAAAGTTTTCCGAGCTCGAGGCAAAGGTTTTGGATTTGGCGTTCATTCTTCATATGGAACACGGAGGCGGAAACAATTCGACGTTTACGACAAGGGTTGTCACGTCGTCGGGAACGGATACCTATTCGGCAATCTCTGCGGCACTCGCTTCTCTTAAAGGTCCGAAACACGGAGGCGCAAATATCAAAGTGGTGCAGATGATGAAGCATATACGCGAAAACGTCAAAGATATAGAAGACGAAGACGAAGTTTATGCTTACCTTATTAAAATATTGAAAAAAGAGGTGTTCGACCGCAAAGGACTCATCTACGGTATGGGACACGCCGTGTATTCGCTGTCCGACCCGAGAGCGCAGGTTTTCAAACGTTTCGTTGAGCAGCTTTCAAAATCAAAGGGCAAAAATAAACTTTATTCTTTCTACGAGCTTGTCGAGCGTCTTGCCACAAAGGCAATCGCAAACGAAAGGGCGATATATAAAGGAGTTTCGGCAAACGTGGATTTTTACAGCGGATTCGTTTACAGTATGTTGGGTATTCCCGTCGAGCTTTATACGCCTATGTTCGCTATCGCCAGAATAGTCGGTTGGTCGGCGCACCGCTTAGAGGAACTCATAAACGCCGATAAGATTATTCGTCCTTCATATATCGACACAGTAAAGATAAGACCTTATCAGAATATCGGCGACAGAAAATAGAAAGCATTTTAAAATGCGCAATCTTAATGTTTTCAATTAAAAAGCGACGTTTAACATCGCTCTGTCGAACGCATTGCAACGCATTGAAATAATCCCTTTTTCGTTATAAAGCAGATATTTTAAAGTCAAAAAGATTGGCATTGCCAATCTTTTTTTGTTGTGTTAAACCCTGTTGTGGTGTAAAATTGAGTTATGAAAAAAGGCGATATTTTGACGCTTGACGTTATAGACATGGGAATAAACGGCGAGGGAATAGCAAAGTCAGACGGCATACCCGTCTTTTTGCCTTATGCAGTAGACGGCGAAAAGGTAAAAGCCAAAATCGTCCATTGTAAAAAGGATATGGCGTTCGGCGAGGTTTTGGAGATTGCAGAGCCGTCGCCGCACAGAATAAAGCCTTTTTGTATACATTTTAAAAAATGCGGCGGCTGCGACGTTCAGCACCTCGAATATCCATATCAGCTTGAAGTCAAAAAACAGAACGTTTTAAAAACGCTAAAGAAGATAGCGGGCATAAGCGTCGATATTCAAAACGTATTCCACGCAAACGAATGGGAATACCGCAACAAACTCTCTCTTCCGTTCGGAAAAAAGGGGGACAGAGTGGTCGTAGGATTTTACGAGAAGTCGTCGCACGACGTCGTTCCGCTAAAATACTGCCCCTTGCACGGCGAGTGGCTCAGGTCGCTCATTCAAATCGTATGCGACTATGCAAACGAGTTTCAAATTTCCGTATACGACGAAAAGACGAAAAAGGGACTTTTGCGACACCTTGTAGCAAGAATGATAGATTCGCTTTCGGTCACCATTGTCATAAACGGTAAAAGCCTGCCTAAAGCCGAGGTTTTGTATGAAAGGCTAAAGGAAAAATTCGGCGAGGTAGCGTTATATATAAGCGAAAACACGAAAAACACCAACGTCATAATGGGGGATACGGTATCGCTTATCTTCGGAAAGGAGCAAAAGCAGTCGCTCGGAGCTTTCAGCGCGGCCGTGTCTCCGCTTTCCTTTTTGCAGGTAAACATTGAGGTTATGAAAATGCTATACGACAAAGCGGCGGAGAAAATCGAGGGCGACAAGGTGCTTGAACTTTATTCCGGCGTCGGGCTTTTAACCGCTCAAATTGCCTCACGTCTGCCGTCGGCAAAAATAACGGCGGTGGAGATAGTGCCGTCCGCCACGCGCGGAGCAGATAATCTTATGAGAGATTTGGGTTTTAGCGGAAGAGTCAAAAATGTATGCGCCGACGCTGTCAAATTCGTGGAAGCGCAAAAGGGTAAATTGCCTTTTGACTGCACTCTTTTAGACCCGCCCCGCAAGGGCTGTGACCGTGCCGTTTTGGAAGCGGTCAAAAACAGCGGTATAAAAAAAATTATATATATATCCTGCAACCCCGCCACGCTTGCAAGGGACATAAAAATTCTGTCCGACGCTTATACCGTGGAATCCGTCAATCTATTTGATATGTTCCCTCAAACCTGCCACATAGAGACGCTGGTGATGTTGGAACGAAAAAATCCATAAAAACTGCAATTTCTAAGGCTGAAAACGATACTTTTCAGCCTTTTTTCTTGCTTTTTAGTTTTTATATCCAAATCTGACAGTCAACTTCATTGTTTGCTTTGCAATGCAAAAACAGGCATTTTTTGACTCGCCTAGTTTGCTTGGATATGACAGAAGAAATTCAGGTAGTTAGCTTGGATATGTGAAAAACGACAGGTAGTGTTCGCAAGAAAAAGATACTTTCAATATTTCCGTTAATTTGGACTTGAAATCCGATTTAACGGATATTTTCACAGAATACATATGAAAAAAATGGATATAAAACCACATTTTTGGCACGAACTATATCGAAGGGGGTATGGCTAAAAATAGTTTATTGTTTTTTACCAAAGGATTCTGAAAGCGGTAGTTTATAACAATGCAATTGACGATTTCTTTTGAAGATGATAAAATATAAAAGCAGAGATGTTTTATATAAGGGGGCTTTTGAGGTAGGCTACAACCATTTTCGATTTAAGAATACTATTTATTATTTTGCAAAGAAAGTACTCTGCCATAATTAATTTAACAGGGAGAAACAAGTGTTAAGATATAGTGGTTCTTTTGTTCCAACTGAGGAAATGATTAATGCTATTGAATATTGTGAAACCTGCCTAAACATTTGTGAGGCTTTCTTCCTTGAATTAAATAATCAAGAAAGTTGTACAATTCCTATAGAAGATGCACAATTGAAGGAACAAATTAAGAAGGCACAGAGCGTTTGTGAAATTGAAGAAATTGCTCGTACAAATTCCTTACTTGATAATATGTACAACAAAAGGTTGTTAAAATACTTACTAATGGATTTTTGTATTTATGTGGGACAATCGATATTAAACATAAAGCAGTTTAATCCGCAAATAGCATTCTGTTTGGCGCGTAAGCCGTTTTGTGAAACTTTATGCTATCTTGAAAAAATGTTAATAAATCCTGAGGAAACAGTAAAATTAGTTTTTTCTGATAATGCCCAAAATAAGGATATTGATAATAGAAATAACAAAGGCATAAACTCAAAAGAAACTTATCATGCAGTATTAAAAATACTTGGGCTTGATGATCTTAAAGAATCCATATATGATATGCGTTATGCAAAAGATATTCCAAGTATAAGAGCAATCGGCGATAGGGCAAGCCACATAGCTACAAGCGGTGCAGGAATCAAAGTGGAATCAGGAGAGTTAAATTTTATTTTTATAGAAGATGGCGTGATAGAGGACTTTACGAAAATATATTGTAAGCTCTTACCCCTGTTGATGTATTATGTTGTTTATGTGATTAATCACTTATTCAATAAGATATTTGGTAAAGAAATTGACTTGAAAGAATTTAATAAGGCTACAGACGAGTTTTTTTGGAAGGAGAACTATTAATGATTAGAAACATATCCAAACAGCGGTTTCTGCCCGATTGCACATATCTAAAAACCGTAACCAATGCATGAATGACACATATCTAAGTATGACATACGACACACATAGAAACTCTTGCGGTGCTATATATAAAGTAATAAGTATTTTTTAAATCATTGCGTATTGTTTTTTTTGCCGCTAAAAATGTAAAATATAATACAATAATAAAAAATATTTCAAATATTAGTATGGAGTAACATATTATGATTTTCTATTTTTCGGGAACGGGAAATTCCGAGTGGGTGGCAAAAAAGGTCGCAGATAAGCTTAGCGACAAGGCGGTCGATATTATCTCTTTGGACTTAGCAAAGTTAAGAGGGGAGATGAAAATCGAGTCGGAAAAGTATATAGGGTTTGTTTTTCCCGTGTATGCTTGGGGCGTGCCCGAGCCTATGCTGAACTTTGTAAAAAAACTTAAGGGCGCAAATGAGGAAACAAACGCTTTCACGTTCGGGATATGCACTTGCGGTGAGGACGCAGGTCTTGCAATGAAAAAGCTTTCAAAAACTTATCCGCTTTGCAGCGCATATAGCATCGCTATGCCAAACAACTACGTCATAGGCAGTGAACTTGAAAGCGATGAAGTGGTTTTAAGCAAGATAAAAAATGCCGAGAGCGAGATAGACAAAATATCCTTAGAAATATCGGAAGGCAAAAAGCAATACCGAGTGCATGAGGGCTCACTTGCTTCAATCAAATCTTCTGTGGTAAACAAGGGCTTTAACAAGTTTGCACGCTCCACTTCGCCGTTTTGGGTAATAAAGGATAAATGCATATCCTGCGGATTGTGCGCCAAAGGTTGTCCGTCAAAGGCTATTGAATTGGAAAACGGCAATCCCGTATGGAAAAAAGGGAACTGCTATCAATGCCTGAGGTGTATAAACAGCTGTCCGAGTAAGGCAATTCAATACGACAAAAAAACGGCAGGCAGAAAAAGGTATAATATAGCAAAATACGTTTAAAATTTATAATGGTTTAATTAAGCTAAAAAAGCCATTTAGCTTTTTTTAAAGCATTTAAGGTATTTAAATTTTACCGCATATTTTGTTATTAAAGTCAGATTTAAATTTTACGCAAGTCCCGTATAAATGTGGACTTGTTTTTGTTTTTATGATATTATAATTTAAAAATTGTGATAAAATTTATTTGACGGCAAATCAAAGTCGGCACTGATTTTCAGGGTAAAAAACGGCGGTTTGGTTTGCATTAAGGAGATAATATGCGTGCGGTTGTAACTGTTACGGGCAAGGACAAAAAGGGCATAATTGCAAAAGTAAGCAATTTTCTGGCGGAAAGGGACGTGAATATCGAGGATATTTCGCAGACTATTTTGGGCGAATATTTTGCCATGATAATGCTTGTGGATATTTCCAAGATAAAGGGAGAGCTTTCCGTTTTGGCGGCGGAGTGCGCAAAGATGGGCGAGTCTATCGGAATGAGCATACACCTTCAGCACGAAGATATCTTCAATGCAATGCACAATATTTAATCGGGCGGTGGAATAATGTTCAATAAATTTGACGTGCTTGAAACAATAGATATGGTGCAAAAAGAGCACCTTGACATAAGGACCGTTACCATGGGAATATCTCTTTTGCCGTGTATTCGTCAAAACGCAAAGGATACGGCACAGGCGGTATACGATACCGTTTGCAAAAAGGGCGAGAACATCGTAAAGACGGCAAACAGCCTTTCGGGAGAATACGGCATACCAATTGTCAACAAGCGTGTGTCGGTGACGCCCGTCAGTATAATAGCGGCAGCCTTTCCCGAAGACGGTTTCTTGTTGGGTGAGGCTCTTGACAGAGCCGCAGACGAGATAGGCATAGACTTTTTGGGCGGATATTCCGCCTTGGTGCATAAGGGAACGGCGGACTATGAGGAAAAGTTTTTAAAGACGATACCTTATACACTCGCCAACACGAAACGCCTTTGCTCGTCCGTTAACGTCGGCTCGTCGAAGTCGGGTATAAATATGGACGCCGTACGAGTAATGGGCGAAATAGTTTTGGAAACGGCAAATATGACGGCAAAGAATGACGGATTAGGCTGTGCAAAACTAGTGGTTTTTTGCAATGCCGTTGAGGATAATCCTTTTATGGCGGGAGCTTTCCACGGCATAGGAGAGGCGGACACGGTGATAAACGTGGGCGTGTCAGGTCCCGGGGTGGTGGAACACGCATTAAAAGCCATTCCCGACGCCGACCTCACGACCGTTGCCGAAACGATAAAGAAGACGGCTTTTAAGATAACGAGGGCAGGGCAGCTCATTGCGGCGGAAGCGGCAAAAAGACTTGGCGCGCGTTTCGGAATTGTCGATTTATCGCTAGCCCCCACGCCGGCAAGAGGCGACAGCGTGGCGGCTATTTTGGAAGAAGTCGGGCTTGAGAGCGTAGGCACTCACGGGACTACGGCAATACTTGCCATGCTCAACGACGCGGTTAAAAAGGGCGGCGTTATGGCAAGCTCTCGTGTGGGCGGTCTTTCGGGCGCGTTTATACCCGTATCGGAAGATATAGGAATGATTGAAGCGGCGCAAAACGGCAAGATATCCATTGACAAGCTCGAGGCGATGACCTGCGTTTGCTCGGTGGGACTTGATATGATTGCCATCCCCGGTGATACTTCCGCTTCGACTATCTCGGCGATAATAGCGGACGAGGCGGCGATAGGTATGGTAAACAACAAGACTACAGCCGTCAGAGTTATCCCCGTGCCCGAAAAAAAAGTAGGCGATTGGGTAAACTTCGGAGGACTTTTGGGCAAATGTCCCATAATGCCCGTGCATCAAAGCGGCGCCGATAAGTTTATCAAAAGGGGAGGGCTTATCCCTGCGCCCATTCACAGTTTTAAAAACTGAAAATAAAAAGAGCATTGAAATTTTTGAAATTTTTAAAATTAATTTATACCGTTTATTATCGATAAAAATAAAATAAACCGCCTTAGCTTTTAGGCGGTTTATATATTTTATTTACTGCTATCTTAACAAAATTCAAGCTGAATAAGTTTTGGTTAAGGGCTGTTTTAACTTTTAAGTTTAAACCCATATTCAAAAAGCGTTTTACCATATGCAGAATGGTTTTGGATATTAAAGCGCATAGTGAGGCTCTCGTTTAAGAGACCAATTATTTAAAATTTGGCGATAAACGATAAAAAGGCGTCAATATCTTTGCTTTCTCAGTTTTCCGTCCCTTTTGTGAATAGTAATGTTGCCGTCTTGGTTTTTGGCGAGTTGTTTTGCATAGTCGATTGCCTCGGCTTGCGTGTTAAAAAGTTTTATTGCCTTTTCTCCGCCCGCAAACTTGACCTGCCATTTGCCGTCCTCGTTTTTTGATACGTGGTAGTTTTTGGCGGCTGTCTTTTTTGCGGTGCTTTCCTTTTGGGATTGATTTTTGTCTGAACTTTTGGTATTTTTATTTTCTTTTGTTTTTTTATCCTTTTTAAAGCACATTGTAAAACTCCTTTTTGTTTATTATAACATAGCTTTAACGATATTTAAATACTTTTTTTAACTCTAAAAATATCAATCCATATAATGAAATTTAGGCGAATAAATAAAATAAATATAATTTATCGTAAAGCTTAATATTCGCTTTTGCCGAGCAGGTAGTCGGCAGTTGTATTGAACAGAGCGCAAATCGTAAGAAGCATATCGAAAGAGCATTCCCTCTCACCGCTTTCCCAATAGGAAATTGTGCGGACGGAAACCCCGAGTTTTTGGGCGAGTTGCGCTCGCGTCATGCCTGCTTCGAGTCTTAATTCGTAAATTCTTGTGGCGAACTGATTCATATTTTAATTTTAGAACAAAATGTTCCAATTTACTTGACACGGAACATAATGTTCTATATAATACAAGTATGGAACAAAATGTTCCAAAATATGTAAAAGTAAATTTCAAAAAGGAGAGAAATTATGACAAACGAGAAAATTGCTATTGTAATGTCGAGGATTTCAGATAAGATACCTTCTCAGGACGTTACGATGGTTCGTCATGCGTTGCAATCGGCGAGCGACGATTGCGTTGTGGATATAACTTCATTGCCGCTAAAGAGCCCCGGGGGCTGTGTGGTGCTGTCTTTGTTTTTGGGCGGACTTTCAATCGACCGCTTTTATTTAGGCGACGTGGGAATAGGCATAGCCAAACTTTTGCTCGGCTGGCTGACTTTGGGTATATGGAATTTTATCGATATATTTCTCTGTTACAAAAAGGCTAAGGTTATAAACCGAGATAAGATTTTAAGCGCAATAGCATAGAGGATAAGGTTGACTGTTTGTATGTAAACGGTTCAGTAAAAAGCAAATTATAATATAAAGAACATAATTTGAAGTTGAACGGAAGATAAGCCGTTTTAATTTTGACAAAATATCGATTAACCTTATTTATAAATTATAAAAGCTCCCAATAAGTCTGAAAACTTCCAATAAATCTAAAAATCGGAGAGGGCGTGCTGCGGCGCGTCCTTTCCGTTGCCAAAGCTTTATTTGTTAAACGGAAATGCAGTATTGCAAAATCTCCTCTAACAGTATAAGTTGTTTTACTTTTTGCTTGATGCCGCTTAAACTTTAAGTTTAGTTTCTTGACGTTTCGGAGTAGCAAATCGCTGTTGACATATCCTTTTAATATGGTAAAATTAACAGGTGAAATCTTTAGCTTTAACACGAACGACAGATTTTAATATTCCAACGTAAGGCAGGACGATATGCAGGCGTTAAACGAAATAAAAAATTTTAAAGAGATAAAAAAGCTGTATAAGCACGCTTTTCCTCGCAGCGAGAGAGTGCCGTTTTTTCTTATAAAACGTTTTTCCAAAAGGCGGGATATATCTTTGACGGCATTCTATGACGGCGAAACTTTTTGCGGTTTTTCCTATTCGGTGGAATCGGACACGCTCTTTTTGGTTCTCTATCTTGCCGTATCCAAAGAGGTGAGGGGACAAGGTTACGGCGGTAAAATTTTGAGCTATTTAAAAGAAACTCACCCCGACAAAACGGTGGTGCTTCACATTGAGCCCTTGGACGAGAGTGCACCCAACATAGAGGAAAGGAAAAGTCGCTTAAATTTTTATCTCAAAAACGGATTTATAAACACGGGATATTTTGTCGAGGAAGTGGGAGGCAGATTTTTGATATTGTCGCAAAAGCCCGAGGTCGACTACCGTGAATATTCGCAGATATTCCATAGGCTGTCGGGCGGCACGGTGTCGGGAAAGATATATTCTCCCGACGGAAAACTAATGGAGTTTGACCGTAAATAAGTTTTGAAATCAAGACATAAAAAACTCAAAGAAAATCCTGTTTAACTAAAAAGGTAACAAATTGATTTAAATTTTACCGCGCCATACAGCGCGGTTTTTTGGCAGTAATTGGTAAAATTTTTTTTCAGAATAAATTGATTTTATATTTAATATATGGTATATTTTTAAAGGAACAATGCGTTCCGTTAAATTTATTCGATTTACCGTTAGCCGTTTATTTGACTTAATAGGCAATGTAAATAAATCTGCGGCAGAAAATGCCGATTAGCGGAGTTTTATAAACGGTGAAGCGTAATAAAATTTAAGTGAGGTGTAACAAGCACCGCATCGTTTAAATGTAAAAATTTAAAGAGAGGGTAACGGCATTTATGAAACCTATCGACGAAAAAAGGTTGGAGCGGACGGAAGATTTTATTTTGGCGTTCCAAAGGACGGAGGGGAAAAGCCCGACGTTCAGACAGATAATGAAGGGGTGCGGACACTCCTCTCTGTCACGCGTGGCGTTCGACGTGGAAGTTTTAAAAGAGAGGGGACGCCTTGCAACTCATTCCGATTGCCCGATAGCCGTTCCCGACAACCTCAGGGCGGGCGTAACTAAATCCGCTCTGATAGTGGGCGAGTGCGCCTGCGGCGAGCCTATCTGCGCCATAGAGAACGTCAAAGGCGCAGTCACCTTGCCCGTCGAGATTTTCGGCGAGGGCGAGCATTTTATTTTGCAGGCAAAGGGAAATTCTATGACGGGTTCGGGGATATACGATAAGGACCTTATGGTGGTATCCGCTTGTAAAAGCGCACCCGTGGGAAAGGTGGTTATCGCACTCATAGGCGACGAAGCTACGGCAAAAATTCTTGCCAAGGACGGGGACGGACTCTATTTAAAGCCGTCTAACCCGGCTACGGAAAACGGAGAGAGGGTATATAAAGATATTCGCCCTACCGTGCCGTGGGAAATCGTCGGCGTCGTGGAAAAGGTCATACATTCGGTATAGAGAACACGTCGGCAAGGACGGCGTTAAAAGGCAACGGCGAAACATTAAAAAAAGGAAAGCGCCCGAGTTTAAATTTTTAAATAACGAATATAAAAAAGCGGTTGTTTAACGAAAGTTAAGGGAATAATAAAGCAGATAACAAAAAAACAAAACTTAAAAACGACAAAATAAACAGTGAAATAATAAAGCGGCTGAAACAAGCAGCTTAAACATAAACAACAAAAATTAGAGGAAATTTTCGGTAGTTTAAACGAGTCGTCGGCAAGATAGCCTATTGAGGTAAAGTATGAAGGAAAGGACTTATTTGTGTATAGATATGAAATCGTTTTACGCCTCGGTCGAGTGCGCCGAAAGGGGGTTGAATCCGTTTGAGGTCAACCTCGTAGTTGCCGACCAGACAAGAAGCTCGAATACCATATGCCTTGCGATAAGTCCCAAAATGAAATCGCTGGGCGTCAAAAACCGCTGTCGTTTAGGAGATATCCCCAAGGGAATGGATTTTATCGTCGCCATGCCCCGCATGGGACTGTATGAGGATTATTGCGCCGAGATATATTCCATTTACCTCGACTATATGGACAAAATGGACGTGTATCAATATTCTATCGACGAGGCTTTCATCGACGCCACCGATTATTTAAAACTATACGAAAAAACGCCTGTGCAGTTTGCCAAAATGCTTCTTGACGAGATAGCCTCCCGTCTTAAAATTCCTGCCACGGTGGGAATAGGGACGAATATGTATCTTGCCAAAATAGCTCTCGATATAACGGCTAAGAGGACAAAGGACCATATAGGCTATCTTGACGAAAAACTGTTTAAAGAGCAACTTTGGGATTATACGCCGCTCACCGATTTTTGGGGAATAGGCAAGGGTAAGTCGGACAGGCTGGCAAAATACGGGATAAAGACTATGCGTGACATAGCCGAGGCGCCCGAGGAACTTTTATACCGCATTTTCGGAATAGACGCCGAACTGATGATAGACCACGCAAACGGTATCGAGCCTTGCACGCTCGAGGATATCCATAACTATAAAAGCAAATCTAAATCCATTTCCAATTCGCAGGTGCTGTTTAAAGATACGCCGTTTGATGAGGCGAGGATAATAATTTCCGAAATGATTTTAGAGGCGAGCCAACAGCTCAAAAAACGGAAGATGATAACGTCCAAGGTGGGCATAGGCGTGGTTTATTCGAGAGGGTATATTCCGTCCACGGGCGAGGTGCTCAACGTGCACGCCGCAACGAACGCCTTTTCGATTTTGAACGAATACGGCTTAAAGGCGTTTGACGCTACTACGGTAAAGGGAGCGCCCATAAGAAAGCTGTGCGTGACTTTCCCCGATATAGCGGACGAGAGTGCAGAGGGATACGACCTGTTTTGTGACTACGAAAAGATTGCCAAGGAAAACAAGGCGGAAAAGGCGGTGCTGAGCATAAAAGAAAAATTCGGCAAAAACGCTATGCTTCGGGCGATAGATTTTAAAGAGGGAGCGACTCAGCGAGAGAGGAACAAGATGATAGGAGGACACAACGGTGGAGAGGAGTGAGCGGGCAAAACAGTTTATGCCTTTTGACGCCCTGACGGGATTGCGAAAAAAACTCGCCGCCGTGGAGGAGCGCCACAGCCGAGTGGAAAAGACGGTGCTGGACGAGGAAACGACAAAAGCCATATCCGATACGCTTTTAAAACTTTCGGTAGGCAGCGCCGTTGAAGCGTGCATATATAAAAACGGGCACTACGTCACGGTCATAGGCGAGGTGACGAAGATAAGCAATGCCTACAAGTTTTTGGAGATAAATTATAACAAAATTTTTTTTGACGATATATATTCAATATCGCTTACGTTAAAGCTGTGATTTGCGCTTTTTACCCCTTTCGGGCAATGGCGGTTTTGCGTATTAGGCGTCCGAATTTTCTTATTTGTTTTGCTTTGAAAATTTAAAGCGATACAATGCATAGTCACGGCAAATACGTTGAAGTTTTCAGCTAAGGCTAAAATTCAGGAAAACCATCGATTTGACGTTTTTTGCGATTTAAACGTAAATGGTGGTAGACACAGGATAAAAAAAGTTTTTATAAAGCGTATTCCTTGCTTTATTTTGTCTTAGGTGATATATTAACCAAGGTATGAATTTTTTTGAAAAGGTATACGAAGCGGTCCGGAGCATACCCGAGGGCAAGGTGGCAAGTTACGGCACGATTGCGCTATTGTGCGGCAAGCCGAAAGCGTCGAGGCAGGTGGGTTGGGCGTTGCACGTCAATCCGTCGCCCGAAACTATCCCGTGCTATAAGGTGGTGTTTAAAGACGGCTCGCTGTCAAAAGGATTCGCCTTTGGCGGAGAGGGCGAACAGCGCAGATTGCTCGAGGCGGACGGAGTGGAATTCGACGAATACGGCAAGGTCAAAAAAGAGTTTTTTATGACGTTATAACTTAAACCGACAGGCTTAACGTCAAAGCTAAAGACGGTATAAAAGAAAATCTTAAGCCAAATGGCTTTAAAGGAGATATAAATGAGCGAAAATTGCACACACGATTGTTCTTCTTGCAAAGAGGACTGCGCCTCGAGAAGTTTAATCGAAAAACAAAACGAACTTTCAAACGTCAAGAAAGTCATCGGAGTCGTAAGCGGTAAAGGCGGAGTGGGTAAATCGATGGTGACGTCGATGCTCGCCGTTACGATGGCTCGCCGCGGCTTTAAGGTGGGTATTTTGGACGCCGATATAACGGGTCCGTCAATTCCCAAAATGTTTAAATTGGACCGCAGACTCGACTGCGACAATACAGGCATTTATCCTGCCGTTACCGCAAAAGAGAAAATAAAGGTGGTATCTTTAAATCTTTTGCTTGAAGACCCCTCTTCTCCGGTCGTCTGGAGAGGACCTATCATAGCGGGCACAGTCAAACAATTCTGGACGGACGTCATTTGGGGCGACGTCGATTACCTTTTTGTAGATATGCCTCCCGGCACGGGCGACGTTCCGCTCACGGTTTTTCAATCGCTTCCCGTCGACGGAATAGTAGTCGTTACCTCGCCGCAGGAACTCGTCACGATGATTGTGGAAAAGGCGGTCAATATGGCAAAACTTATGAACATACCAATTGTCGGCCTTGCTCAGAATATGTCCTACGTCGAATGCCCCAAGTGCAAGGAAAAAATTTACGTGTTCGGAGAAAACAACGTCGAGGATACGGCTAAGAAGTTCGGAATAAAAAGTTCTGCGTCGCTTCCCATTTCAAAAGACTACGCCACAGTTGCCGACAGGGGACTTATGGAACTCTTCGAGGGAGATTATCTCGATTCCATAGCGGACGAAATCGAAAAGACGGAAAATAAAAAGCAGAATTAAATAAAGCAGAATTGAACAAAACGGTATTTTTAAACCACGGAATAAATTATATAAAGCTAAAATAAAAACAAAGCTAAGAGCAACAGATGTTTAGCTAATCATAGGCTAAAAAAGCCGAACCGATTTTGTCAAACAGTTTTAAACCGCCGATTGTCGGCGGTTTTTTTTTTAAAAGCTAAATATAGCCCTTTCGGTTAAACTGAAAAACGTTCAACTTGGATTGATAGGGTCGGAAAAGAAAATATCTTTAATAAATGAAATTTTGCAAATAATAATTTCGGAGGTGCTTTATGGGAAAAATAAAAAAATATTTTAAAAATTTGAAAAGAAAATTATATAAAAAACTTGACAAAAGTTTTTAAAGGTAGTATGCTGTCATTGTCAATAAAAAGGAGGTTTGGATGAGTAAATCGTTATACAGCTTGATTTTGTCGGACAACGTAGTCGCGGCGGTCGACAGTGAAGCTAACCGACGCGGGACGAACAGAAGCAATCTCATAAACGAGATTTTGGCGGAATATTTACAAGTCGAAACCCCGCAACAGCAGATGAGAAGTATTTTTGCCGAGCTTGACAAAATACTCGGCGGATACTTCGAGGCGCTTCTTCCGTCGAACAGCAGGTCTATGGCGCTTAAGACGTCGCTTGATTATAAGTATAAGCCTACCGTAAAATACGAGCTCGAACTCGGCAAGGCTATGGAAAGGGCAATCGGCGTTTTAAAGGTGCAGTGGAGGACTACCAGCGAAGAATTGACCGAAAGGATTGACGACTTTATCAATCTTTGGATGTCGATAGAATCCGAGCTCTGTCACGACGTCATAGGATACGTCAAAGACGGCAACAAGTTTCAAAGGACGTTCGTTTTGCCGGAAAACGTTTCGTTTAGCATAATATATATTTCGCAGGCAATAGGCAGATACGTCCGCTTGTTCGATAAGGCGCTTAAAGATTATGCTTCGGGTAAACTTTCTTCAAAAGAGGACGTCGAGAAATTTTACAAGGACAGCGTTTACGTCCAAAATCAGCTAATCTGAAACCTATCACTACAACCGTGCGGCCTTAAAGGTCTGATTTAACATACCTAAAAAAGGAGGTATTGACTATGGATATCGAAAAATTTACCAGAAAGTCGCTTGAAAGTTTAAAGGCGGCTCAGGATAAGGCAAAAGAAAACGGCTCCAATCAGATAAGCCCCGAACACTTAGCTTATGCTCTGCTTACGGCAGAGGACAGCATCTGTCTTAAGGCGCTTCAAAAGACGGGAGCCGATACAAAAGGACTTATATCCGAACTTGAAAAGCAAATAAAAAAATTGCCTGTAACCAAACTTGCAGGCGACAACTTTTACGTCGACGGCGCCGTGCAGGATATTCTGACTGCGGCGGAGAAAAAGGCGCAAAAGGACGGCGACTCGTTTGTGGGAACGGAAACCATATTCGAGGTCTTAATCTCAAAAGCGAGCGGACAGTTAAAGACAATATTTACAAACTATAACGTAGATTTAAATAAATATATCGGGGAGGTAAAGAAAATGAAAATCACACCTAATACATCGGACAGCGCCGAAGAAAATTTCGAGGCTTTGTCCAAATACGGAACAGACCTTGTCGAAAAGGCCAAAGACGGAAAGTTAGACCCCGTTATAGGTCGTGACGACGAGATAAGAAACGTAATCAGAATACTTAGCCGTAAGACTAAAAACAATCCTGTATTAATCGGCGAGCCGGGCGTAGGTAAAACGGCTATCGCGGAGGGACTTGCTCAGCGTATTGTTCGCGGTGACGTGCCCGAAGGCTTGAAGGATAAAAAGCTCATCGCTCTCGATATGGGCGCACTCATCGCAGGCGCGAAATACAGGGGCGAGTTTGAGGAAAGACTCAAAGCCGTCTTGAACGAAGTCAAAAGCAAAGAGGGCGAAATTCTGCTCTTTATCGACGAGCTTCACACTATTGTCGGAGCGGGTAAGACGGAAGGCAGTATGGACGCAGGCAACCTTTTAAAGCCTATGCTGGCAAGGGGTGAACTTCACTGTATAGGCGCGACGACTTTAGACGAATACCGCAAGTATATCGAAAAGGACGCCGCCTTAGAGAGAAGATTTCAGCCCGTTATGGTGGACGAGCCTACGGTGGAGGACACCATTGCGATACTGAGAGGTTTAAAAGAGAGATACGAAATTTATCACGGCGTCAGAATTCACGACGAAGCTCTCGTAGCGGCGGCAACGCTTTCAAACAGGTATATAACCGATAGATTCCTGCCCGATAAGGCAATCGACCTCGTGGACGAGGCGTGCGCCCTCATAAGAACGGAAATCGACAGTATGCCGCTTGAAATGGACGTCATATCGAGAAAGATAATTCAGCTTGAAATCGAAGAAATGGCTCTTTCTAAGGAGACGGATAAACTGAGCGTAGAGCGTCTTGCAAAACTTAAAGAGGAACTTAAAAAGAACAAGGATAAGTTCGAAAAGATGAAGGCGCAGTGGGACGCCGAAAAGAAAGGTATAACCGGCGTTCAGGGAATCAAAGCCGAGATTGAAAAAAAGACGCAGGAAATGGAAAACGCAAAGCGTAATTTCGATTATGCGAGAGCTGCGGAAATTCAATACGGCGAGCTTCCCAAACTCAATGAAGAACTTAAAAACGCCGACAAAAAGAGCGGCGACGACAAAAAGAAAAAATTGCTTCGTGACGAAGTGACGGCAGAGGAAATTTCGTCGATTGTGGCAAAGTGGACAGGTATTCCCGTATCCAAACTTATGGAAGGCGAAAAGGAAAAACTGCTTCATCTTTCCGACGAACTTCACAAACGTGTCGTCGGTCAGGACGAGGCGGTCGACAAAGTGGCGGAAGCAATCTTAAGAAGCAGAGCGAAAATCGCAGACGAAAACAGACCTATCGGCTCGTTCCTCTTTTTGGGACCTACGGGCGTAGGCAAAACGGAACTTGCAAAGACCTTGTCGCAAAACCTGTTTGACGACGAAAAGAACATCGTGCGTATAGATATGACAGAGTATATGGAAAAATTCTCCGTTTCACGTCTTATAGGCGCACCTCCGGGATACGTCGGCTATGACGAGGGCGGACAACTTACCGAGGCGGTAAGGCGTAAACCGTATAGCGTCATACTTTTCGACGAAATCGAAAAGGCGCACCCCGACGTCTTCAACATTTTGCTTCAGGTGCTTGACGACGGCAGAATAACCGATTCGCAGGGCAGGACGGTGGACTTTAAAAACACGGTTATCATTTTGACGTCCAACCTCGGCAGCAGCCTTATCCTCGATTCGATATCGGAAAACGGCGACGTGTCGGATACGGCAAAGGCGGAGATTGACAGAATGCTGAAACAAAACTTCAGACCGGAGTTTTTGAACAGACTCGACGAAATCGTGCTCTTTAAACCGCTTAAGAAAGAAGAAATCTCGAAAATCGCTTCGCTTCTTATCGATAAACTCGCCGCAAGACTCAAAGACCAAAATCTCAACCTCAAGGTTACGGACGCGGCTTTGGGTAAGGTGGTAGAGGGAGGCTATGACGTTAACTTCGGCGCCAGACCTTTAAAGAGATATATTCAGACCAATATCGAAAACTTGCTTGCAAGAAAGATTTTGGAAGGCAATCTCGAGGACGGCGCTACCGTTACGGTCGATTATACAAAGGACGGTTTTGTCATAAAGTAACGTTAAATCATAGTGACTTCCAAGCGACGGCTAAATAAAACAAGGCTATAAAACTAAAGTCATAAACAGAAGCTTTAAAATTAAAGTTTTAAAATTAAAGCTCTCTTTAAAGAGAAATACAATAAAAAAACGGACTGTTGTCCGTTTTTTTATTGTCTGTTTTTTATTGTCTGTTTTATATTTAAATTAAAACGCAGATTGTATAAGTTAAAAAGCAGATTGCATAAGCGTTTGTATTTTGTTTAGATTTAATTATGCTTCCACAATTATACTTCCTCGAATTTTTCGAGAGATTTAATAAAGGAATTTTCGCTCATTATCGAGTGCAACTCCTCGGAGCAATAACTCTTTAGCGTGCTAAACTCTATGTTTGCGGTAAATCCGCCGTCCGACGCGACCTCTTTATAATTTATAAATCTTTTAATTTCAAAAATTTCTTTAAATTTTTGAATTTCATCGTTTCCCTTAATGTCAATCTGAGCCTTCATGATGCTGTAAACTCTGCCTTTAAGTATTCTGAAAGGAACGTGGAGCAAAAGCTGAAAGCCGACAAGGAGCAGGGTGGAGCATATGCCTATTATATACATACCGGCACCGAGAGCCATACCGATGCCTGCGGTTGCCCAAACGCCTGCCGCCGTGGTAACGCCGTGAAGCACGTCCCGGCGGTAGATTATGATACCCGCGCCTAAAAAGCCTATACCGCTGACAATCTGTGCCGCAACACGCGCACCGTCGAAATCGGCTATATCGGCAAATGCGTATTTTGATACTACCATCATAAGGGCGGAGCCCATGGCAACTATCGTGTGCGTCCTGACGCCTGCCTCTTTTGAACGGGTCTTTCGCTCGTATCCTATGACGAAACCGCAAATGCCGGCTAAAAAAATGCGGAGTATGAGCCAAAGAGCCTCTATACTTCCGTCAATAATCTGATATGTCATAACTTCTCCTTGAACAACTTTTATATTATACTAAATATAATTTTTTTGTCAAGTTGCAGCAAAAATTTTATTGATAGAAAGTGGATTTTAGGCGGGGGACCGACTTTGATATAAAATGAAAAGAGCAGTATGTTTAACTTCTTAAAGTATTGTAATTTGTGAATATAGCCTAATATGCGGCGAGTCGGAATATGGCAAATTCCGCACGGTTTAAAAAAAGTTTATACTTTACAACTTATAAAACCCGTGTATAATATAGGTATGGAAAACTTGACTTTTGATATTATATACAATCCCGTAAGTTCGGGCGGAAAAAGCTTAAAGGTATTTGAGGAAGTTTTGTCGGAACTCGACCGCAGAGGCATAAACTACGTTGTCCACAAGACGAGCTATGCAGGCGAAACAACGGAAATCGTCAAAAAGCTCAACAAGGAGCAAGACGATACCAAGGCGATAATACTCGGCGGCGACGGCACTTTTGGCGAGGCTCTCATGGGCATAACGGATTTTAATACCATTGCTTTAGGACTCATTCCTTGCGGAACGGGCAACGACTATGCCCGTGCTATGCGCTTTCCCAAAGAAACGAAAGAGTTTATCGACCAATTTACAAAATGCGAAACGAGAACGACGGACTTTATCGAAGTAAACGACAAACGCTGTCTCAACGTCTGCGGTATGGGTATGGACGTTGATATTTTGGAGCGTTACGCCGTGACTAAGGGGGTAAAAGGCAAACTCAAATATTATGCCGCGCTCTTTTGGGTTGTAGCGCATCTTAAATTTCATAAAATACGCTATACGATAGGCGAGGAATCGGGTGAGAGGGAAGTAGTTATTACTTCCATAGCAAACGGTCAGTTTATCGGAGGCGGTATGAATATGTCGCCAAACTCTATAATAGGTGACGGAAAGTTTAACGTAATTATGATTGACAGGTTCAAAAGAGGACAAAAAATACCCCTTCTTTTGAGCTTTTTAAAGGGTAAACACCTGACCAGACCGGAAACGAGGGAATTTTGGGCGGACGAGTTCGACATTGAGATTTTAGACGACGGCAAATTCCAGATGGACGGCGAGCTTTTCGACTTCAAAAAAATACATTGCAAACTTATACACGGAAAGCTGAGGCTTTTAAACTGATTTATATTAAATCAAGCGGATTTGACCTTCCCTTAATTGCCCGATTTGCCGTTCGTTGAGTAAAAAAATCGAGATTATTAAAATCGGAAAATTTTTGATAATTGCCATAAAAAGCTTTAAGTTTTGGGCGTAACGGCAATCGAAAGAAAAACGGCGATAAAGAGCAACAATAAAAAATCCGTAATAACAAACATCGATAACAAAACAGCAGAAAATAATAAAAAGAATTTTATAAAAATCGCATAACAAAAAAAGACGGCATTGCCGTCTTTTTGTTTTAAGCTTTTTTGAGCTTTTAAGAATAAGTTATTTTAGTAAATCACTCTTGCCTTTAAGACGTCGCCTTTTACCATATCGGCAGTCAAGGGTGAGTCGCTGTCGATGATGGCGTATTTGATGTCGCCTTTGACGGCGGTAGTGACGGTGGCATTGTCAATGGAATTAAGTTCGCCCTTGTAGAAAACGCCGAGGCGGTGTGCCATTTGGCTTTCCACTTTAAGGTTTGGCATATTGACGGAGTTCACTATGTTTCCTTTTTCGATAAACTCTTTAATTTCCTTTGCCGCCATAACAGCGCAGTTGTCTTCCGCCTCTTCGGTTGATGCGCCGAGGTGGGGAATGACGATTATGCCGTCAGTATTTAAACAATCGGCGTCGGGGAAGTCAACGACGTATTTTGAAAGTTTGCCGCTAGCTATCGCCTCTTTGACGTCCGCGACGTTTACGAGTTCGCCTCTTGCGCAGTTAATCAAAACGGATTTCTCTTTCATAAGCGCAAGTTTTTCGGCGTTCACGAGGTTTTTGAATTCGGAAGTATAGGGCATATGGATAGTTACAAAGTCGCTCGATTTGAATACGTCGTCCATTTTGTCGAACACGGTGACAAAAGGGATTTCCGCTTTTGCGGAATCGGAGAGGTAAGGGTCATAGCCTACGACCTGCATGCCGAGTGCGTTTGCCGTGGCGGCGACTTTTCTGCCGATAGCGCCGAGTCCTAAAATGCCGAGGGTTTTGCCGAGAATTTCACAGCCGGCAAATTGTGATTTGCCTTTTTCGACTTGCTTTTTGACGTCGTCGCCCGTGAGCGAGTTTGCCCATTTATTGCCCTCGAAAATGTTTCTTGCGGCAATTAATAGAGCGGCGATGACAAGCTCTTTGACGGCGTTTGCATTTGCGCCGGGAGTGTTGAAGACAACTATGCCTTTTTTTGCGTATTCGTCGCAGGGAATGTTGTTTACTCCTGCGCCGGCTCTTGCCACGCATTTGAGCGTGTCGGGAACGGCCCAATCATGCATTACGAAGCTGCGAACCAAAACCGCGTCGGGAGCGGCACACTCTGTTGTGAGAGTGTAACCGTCGGTCAGAACGGCGTCCACTTTATTTGAAATCGCGTTGAGTTTTAAAACGTTTGTCATAAATCACCTTATTTGTTTTCTTGTTCGAATTTTTTGAGATATTCGACAAGTGCCTTTACGCCTTCGATAGGCATTGCGTTGTAGATAGAAGCTCTGAGTCCTCCGACAAGGCGGTGTCCTTTAAGCGATACGAGTCCTGCCGCTTCGGCGCCTTTGATACATGCGGCGTCGAGGTCGGGGTTGGGAGTGGTGAAAGGTACGTTCATGATTGAACGGTCGCTCTTTTTGACAGGATTTTTGTAGAAACCGGAATTGTCGATGAAGTCGTAAAGAAGGTTTGATTTTTCCGTGTTGATTTTTTCCATTTTTTCAACGCCGCCCATCTTTTTGAGATAGCGGAGATTGAGCATCATCGTATATATCGCAAACGTCGGGGGAGTGTTGTAGAGGCTGTTGTTTTTAGCATGCAACGCCCATTTGAGCATTGACGGGCAAAGCGGGTTTGCCTGCTCTAAAAGGTCTTTTCTGACAATGACGAGCGTCACGCCTGCGGGACCTAAATTCTTTTGTGCGCCGGCATATATCACTCCGAACTTATCGACGTCGATTTTGCGGCTCATTATGTCGGAAGACATATCGCAGGCAATGGGCATCTTGACGTCGGGGAAATTTTTCCATTCAAGACCGAAAATAGTGTTGTTGGAAGTGATGTGAAGATACTTTGCGTCGTCTCTTACCGTATATTCGGGGATATAGGTATAGTTTTTATCCTCGGACGAGCCTGCCAGGGCGATATCGCCGTATTTTTTTGCTTCTTTATATGCCTTGGACGAGAAGTTGCCTGTTACGATATAATCGGCTTTATCCTCAAAGGAGGTCAAAAGATTTAAAGGAACCGCTTCAAATTGGGTGGAAGCTCCGCCTTGTAGCAGAAGCACTTCATAATTGTCGGATACGCCTAAAAGCTCTCTTACCAATGAAATGCACTCGTTGTGAATGGGTTCATAGTGTTTGCCGCGGTGGGTTAATTCCATCACGCTCATGCCTGAATTGTTGTAATCCGTAAGGCATGCTTTTGCTTCTTCCAACACCTCGAGAGGAAGCATTGAAGGACCTGCTGCGAAATTGTAGACTCTCATTGTTTAGCTCCTTTGTTTATATAAATTAAAAATATAATCAATATATTATCAACAGCAAAAATTATACAACAATTAGTTTTTTTAGTAAACTAAACAAGCATAATTTTGACAAAACTTTTTAAACTAACTATATGAAAGTTGTTATTTTGGCAGGCGGAAAAGGAGAAAGACTTCGTCCGCTGACGGAAAAAATTCCAAAACCTATGGTTAAAGTGGGACAGTATCCCATGATAGAACACATTATAAGAAAGCTTAAGGCTTTTTCCCTGACGGATATTATAATCACGCTGGGATATAAAGGCGAGGTAATAAAGCGATATTTCAAAGACGGAGACAGATTCGGCGTGAATATAAAATACAGCGACGAGCCGTTTCCTCTCGGCACGGCAGGGGCGGTCAAAAACTGTGAAAGTATGATAGGCGGCGATTTCTTGGTCGTATCGGGCGACGCTTTTTTTGACTTCGATTTCGACGCTTTCACCGAATTCCATTTCGATAAGGGCGGACTTTGCACTCTTGCGGTTAAAGAGGTTGAAAACGTTTCAAGGTTCGGAGTCGTGGTGACAAACGACGAGGGAAGAATAATAAATTTTATAGAAAAGCCCGAGCGTTCCAAAATTAAAACTGTCAATATGGGCGTATACGCCATGAAAAGAGAGGTGCTCGATTTAATTCCCGACGGATTTTTCGATTTCGGCAAAGATTTGTTTCCCACGCTTTGCGGAAAAATGTTCGCATATAAAAGCGACGGATATTGGTCGGACGTGGGAACGCTCACCAGCCTCTATATGGCGAATAAATTCGCAGACAGCGGTGTATGGTTTTAAGTCGACGTCGGTCGGCTTTTTTGTTTCCCCTTATTTTGCTTTAAATATAAGACAATTTATTTCTAAATGCACGCATAAAAATTTCGCATATACGGCTATTTTATTGTAAATTGCCGTTTTTTGGTGTATAATTATTTAAATTGGAGGCTACAGTGGCAAAAAAACAAGTAAAAATCATATTTTTGGGCGGCGTGGGAGAGATAGGAAAAAACATGACCGCCCTCGAATACGGGAATGACATTATCATCGTAGATTGCGGCGTTACTTTCCCCGACGAGTCCACACCGGGTATAGACAGCATAATTCCCGATACGACATACATTTCGGATAACATAAATAAACTGAGAGGCATAGTGTTAACGCACGGTCACGAAGACCATATAGGCGCTCTGCAATATCTTGCGGACGAATTTAACGTGCCCATATACGGCACCGCTTTAACGCTGGGAATTTTAGAGCATAAACTCGGCTTCAGGCACGTTAGGGCAAATCTTAAGACGGTTGAGCCGGGCGACAGGGTAAAGCTTGGCTGTTTTGACGTCGAATTCATCAAAGTCGCGCATTCTATGGCAGGAGCGTGCGCCCTTTCCATTGAAACGCCCGTCGGAGTTGTGTTCTTCACGGGAGACTTTAAAATCGATTCTACTCCCATAGACGGAAAACTGACAAATCTTCAGAGGATTGCAGAAATCGGAGCAAAGGGCGTTTTGGTTATGCTCGGCGAATCCACCAACATCGAGAGAAAGGGGCATTCCACATCCGAAAAAGTGGTGGGACAGAATTTAGATACGATATTAAACAACAACCGCGAGCGCAGGATAACGATTGCGACTTTTGCTTCGAGCAATTACAGGGTGCAGCAGATTTTAAATCTTGCGCAAAAATACGGCAGAAAAGTCATACTTTCGGGCAGAAGCATGAAGATGATTGTCGAAGTCGGCGCAAAGGTGGGAGAACTCAAAATTCCCAAAAACGTCATAGTAGACTCACCGGGAAAGCTTCCTTATTCTCAGCAGCTCATTATTGCAACGGGAACGCAGGGAGAGCCTATGAGCGCACTCACCCGTCTTTCGCAGGGAGAGTTTAATAAGATAGCTTTAGGGGAAAACGACCTCGTCGTGCTTTCAAGTTCTCCGATTCCCGGCAACGACAAGTATATCTACCGCGTCATAAACAATCTTTTCAAGTGCGGAGCCGAAGTCATTTACGACGCAATGAACGACGTTCACGTTTCGGGACACGCCTATGAAGAGGAGTTAAAGATAATGCTCTCGCTCGTTCGTCCCAAATTTTTCCTGCCCGTTCACGGCGAATACCGTCATCAGGTCAAGCACGTTATGCTTGCCGAAGCTCTCGGAGTGCCTAAAGCCAATATCGCCATTCCCGAAATAGGGCAGGTGTGGGGATTCAATCAATCGGAAATGAAACGGCACCCCAACGTGCCGTCCGGCTCGATATTCGTTGACGGCGAAATGCTCGACGACGGAAAGAGCGTCATAAACGAAAGAAGGCATCTTGCCGAAAACGGACTCATCGTGTTGCTCGTTTCGATAGATTTTAAAGCGGAAAGGCTTTCCGCTCCGTGTGACGTGGTGACCAGGGGCTTCGGGATTACCGACGAGACGGAATCCGTCATAAAAAGGCTTGTCGACAAGACCGTGTCCGAGCTTGATTTTTCCGCTTTGGACGACCGCTCCGAGCTTCCGAAACTTATAAGGAAACCTATTAAAAACTATTTTGCAAAAGACAGGCAATTCCCCGTGATAATGCCTATCGTGCTGGAGGACTAAATGACTCAGTATAAAAATATCCCGTATATTTTGGTGGTTAACTCCAAAGAGGATAAAAATATTGTGGCGGGTCAGCTCAAAAAATACTTTGACGAAACGAAAAGTCATTACGTGGTGGTAATGGACGAAACGGGCTACGGAAAGACTATTAAAGACTTTGAGTGGATTTCCAAGACTTTCTTTAAACTTCCTAAATTTAACAAACTCAAAAAGCAGGCAAGGAAAGCGGAGCCGAAAAAGAGTAAGGGTATGTCAAAGCGCATAGCCAATGCGTGTATGCGTTTCGACCCCGTGGCGGTAGTATGTCCTACCGCTTACGGACTTCTTGCGGCGGCGGAATCAAAAAAGCAAAACGAATTTGAAGCGCCCATTGTTTCTTTGATACCCGATTTCACGTTCGATAAAAATATTTGCGATTCTGCGGTGGATTATTACATAGTCGAAAGCGAGGAACTTAAAGACTCTTTCGTTTCCGGCGGAATACCCGCAAGCTGCGTATTGCCTCTCGGAGTGCCTGTTTCGGGATATAAAATCAACGACGACGAGAAAAGACAGTTGAAGGAAAAACTCGGGCTTAAGGATAATCCTACGGTATTCGTTTGCGCCGTGGACGGAAAAGAAAGTTTAGAGGCTCTCGATATGCTCTTCGACCAAGGCGATATCATAAACATAGTCGTCTACGTCGAGAACAAAAAACTTCAAAACAAACTGCGCAAAAAGGTGGAGTTTAAAGGCTGCGACAACGTTCAGCTTTTTGACAAACTCAGTTTATATAACGACTATCTCAACGTCAGCGATATTTTAATCACCAACTACGACGCGGCAACTATTGCCAAGGCTTTTGCATCGTTTAAGGCGTCAATTGCGTTTGCGCCCAAAAGCGACGTTCAAAAGGCGGACGTTGAGTATCTGAGCCAAAACGAGCTTATAGCCTATGCGCCGACTCCAGCCGACGTTATAATTAAACTTTACGACCTTCTTCAGACGGATTTGCAAAAAAAGCTCGTTGAAAATATATCCAAAAGATTAAAACCCGACCAGCTTAAAGATATCTGCGCCTTTTTGGCGTCTTTAATGCCGTCGGCGTCGGAGTAATATGGCAACTATTATAGCCTTAGGTAAAAAAGGTAAAAAACAAGGATTTAAAACGGGTGACAAAATCGTGTCCTTTGACGGAGAATTGTTCGTCGACGTTTTGGACATAGCGTTTTACGACTCGCTTGAATCCTTTTTTTGCGTCGTCGAAAGAAAGGGAAAACTCAAGACAATAAAAGTCAAAAAAAAGGCGGAGGATTCGCTCGGCATCGAGATTGACGAAGAACTCACGCCCGCAAGATGCAAGAACAAATGCACGTTTTGCTTTGTCGACCAGATGCCTAAAAACATGCGCTCTGCGCTTTACGTCAAGGACGACGATTATCGCTTCTCGTTTATAAGCGGCTCATATATAACGCTCACCAACGTCACGGAAAGCGATATAGAAAGAATACTTCGTCTTAAACTTTCTCCGCTCTATATTTCCGTGCATGCCATGGACGACAAAGTCCGCTATTCGCTGGTTAAAAATCCTGCCACTTTAAAACTCAGAGAAATAATGCAAAGACTGTCCGACGGAGGCATTAAGATGCACACTCAGCTCGTCATCGTTCCCGGCGTCAACGACGGGGCGGTTTTGGAAGATTCGATAGAAAAACTGCACCAAATCGAAAACGTGCTGTCGGTCGCCGTTGTTCCCGTGGGACTTACAAAGCACCGTGAAGGACTGGAAAAAATTTCACCGATAGACAAAGAGGGCGCAAAAAAGATTATAGAGCAAACGGAAAGGCTGTATAAAAAATTCGGCGGTTTTTGCTACGCCGCGGACGAGTTATATATGAAAGCGGGCAAAAAAATTCCCGAATACGACTATTATCAGGATTTTCCGCAGATTGAAAACGGCGTGGGACTCGTGCGTGAGTTTTTGGAAAGCGTCTCTTATTCTCTCGACACGGAGCCGAGCGTTTCCATAAACAAAAAGGTCTGTATGCTGACGGGCGTGTCATTTTATCCCGTCTTAAAGGAAACGGCAAAACTTATCGAAAAAAAGACGGGGCTTTCGTTGGACGTGTTCGCCGTAAAAAACAAATTTTTCGGTGAAACCGTCACCGTGACAGGACTTGTCACCGCAACGGATATAGACGGGCAGGCGCCGAGAGGCTATGATTTCTATACCGTGCCGTCGAATATGTTAAAAGAATTTTCCACCGTGTTTTTGGATAACGTTTCTCTAAAAGATTTATCGGAAAGACTTGGCGCACCGATAATCGTTTTGGACGAGACGGGCAAAGATTTAATAAGTAAACTTTCGGAGTTAATATGAAAACGAAACCGTTGATTGCAATAGTAGGGCGTCCGAACGTGGGCAAATCGACGCTTTTTAACAAAATTGCAGGAAAAAGAATATCTATAGTCGAGGACACTCCCGGCGTTACCCGTGACAGGGTTTACGTCGATTGCGAGTGGTGCGGTAAAGCGTTTACTCTTATAGATACGGGAGGACTCGAACTTAAGTCGACCGACGAGATGTGGCGGCATATCAAGGCTCAGGCAGAGCTTGCCATCGATATGGCGGACGTCATTATTTTCGTTGTGGACGGAAAGACGGGTATAACCGCCGATGACGAACAGGTGGCGGGATATTTAAGGCGCTCTAGCGCACCCGTCGTTTTAGCGGTAAACAAGCTCGACAACAACGAAAAAGACACCCTATACGACTTTTACGCTTTAGGTTTCGGCGAACCTCTCGCCGTTTCGGCAGAGCAGGGAAAGGGCATAGGTGACCTTCTCGACGAGGTGCTGTCCGACGTTGAAACGTCTTTGCATTCCGATGAGGGAGAAGCGTTAAAAATTGCAATCGTGGGAAAACCGAATGCGGGCAAATCGTCGATAACCAACAGACTTCTGGGCTATGACAGAGTTATCGTATCCGATATAGCGGGAACTACGAGAGATTCAATCGACACGGCTCTTGAGATAAACGGCAAAAAATATATTATTATAGATACCGCGGGTATGCGCAAAAAGGGGAATATCGACCAAGGGTTAGAGCGTTACAGCGTTATGCGCTCACTTGGCAGCGTTCGACGCAGCGACGTAACCGTGATAGTATGCGACGCAAGCGAGGGGCTCACCGAACAGGACGTCAAGATAGCCGGATTTGTTCACGATGAGGGGAAACCCGTTGTATTTGTCTTTAATAAGTGGGATTTGATTGAAAAGGATACATCAACCGTAAACGAGTTTAACAACAAAGTCAAAACGGAACTCAAGTTTATGGACTATATAAAGCCAATGTATATTTCCGCAAAGACGGGAAAAAGGCTTGACAATCTGTTGCCGTATATCGAAAAGGTGTATGAAAATGCCTCGAGGCGAATTTCCACCGGGCTTTTAAACGAGATGCTTATCGACGCCACGAGAATAAGCGAGCCGCCGTCAAAAAACGGTAAAAGGCTAAAAATATTTTTCATAACGCAGATTGCTTCCAATCCGCCTACGTTTGTGCTAAAGGTAAACAACCCCGAACTTATGCATTTTTCCTATAAGCGCTATTTGGAGAACGCGCTCAGAAATACGTTCGATTTCGAGGGTACGCCCGTAAAACTTCTTGTCAGGAAAAATCAGGAAGATTAAATCTCAAAAACGGAAAATTGCTTGTCTTTTTAGACATAATGTGCTATTGTCTTTAGTCGAGGAGAATTAAATGGATTATAAAACTTTAACAAAAGACGAACTTGAAAAACAGCTTGCAGCCGAGCAAAAGGTCCTCAAAAAGCTCGCAAAAGAGGGACGTGTCGTCGATATGACGAGAGGCAGACCTTCTTCCGAGCAACTTGACCTTTCCGTTCCCATGTTCGATACGGTCAAAGACGCAGACTTTATTTCTCAAAATATAGACGTGCGCAACTATGGCGGAGTTTTGGGAACAAAAGAAAGCCGCGAACTCTTTGCGGAAATTTTGGGCGTTAAATCGGAAGAAGTCATCGTTATGGACAACTCGAGCCTTTCCATTATGTATGACCTCGTGCAGTTCGCAAAACAATTCGGTATCGACGGTCACACGCCGTGGAATAAACTCCCTAAAGTTAAATTTATCTGTCCCGCTCCCGGTTACGACAGGCACTTCGCTATCTGCGAGGCTCTCGGAATAGAAATGATAACCGTTCCCATGCTCGACGACGGCCCCGATATGGACCTTGTTGAGCCTATGGTAAAAGCGGACGCATCGATAAAGGGTATATGGTGCGTGCCTAAATACAGCAATCCCACTGGTATTACATATAGCGACGAAGTGGTAGAGCGTATCGCCACCATGCCTACGGCGGCAGAAGACTTCAGAGTCTTTTGGGATAACGCCTACTGCGTGCACGGGCTCTACGACGAGGACGATAAACTCAAAAATATATTCGAGGTCGCCAAAAAAGCGGATACCAAAGACAGAATTTACGAGTTTGCCTCAACGTCTAAAATCACCTTTGCAAGCGCAGGCATAAGTTGCGTGGCAACCAGCGTCAAGAACGTGGAAGAAATTAAAAGTCACCTTTTCTATAAGACGATAGGACCTAACAAAGTAAATCAATATATGCACGCTCTTTTCCTTAAAAATAAGGACGGCGTTCAAAAACTCATGAAACAGCACGCCGACATTTTGCGTCCTAAATTCCAAATTGTCGACAAAGCGCTCTCGGATGCTTTCACCGACGACAAATTCGTCAAATGGTCAAAGCCCAACGGCGGTTATTTCGTTTCCGTCGACGTCAAGAGCTGTGCGGCAAGAATTGTCGAACTCGCTAAATCGGCAGGCGTTTCCTTCACCAAAGCGGGAGCAACTTTCCCTTACGGTATGGACGACTATAACCGCAATATTCGTATTGCTCCGTCCGTTCCGTCGGAAGAAGAACTCGAATTCGCAATGAAAGTGTTCGTTTCTGCAATCAAGATAGCAAGAATGGAAATCGTGCTGCAAAAATGTTTTTCCGAATGATTTTCCTTGCGTATATCGTTTGACATTTTAAATTGTTTATTATAAAATATATCTCGTCTTTGAGCGGCATAACGCCGCTTAAAGATTGAGTAAAGGCAAGTATCACAGCGCAGGCAGAAAGCTTCAATATTGATATTTATATTAAATACGCTGCTATGGCTCAGTTGGGGCGACGCGTAAAGCAAACCGTATGGGGTACGGTTTGTAGCCAAAGCCGACAAGGGCTATGCCCGCAGTC